>ENA-OZSP01000683-OZSP01000683.1-human-gut-metagenome-genome-assembly--contig:-NODE-683-length-9048-cov-15.034916_pt1 | contig 9048 bp, 7 predicted proteins | sample MGYA00243282_ERZ653973 | MGnify/ENA primary metagenome ERZ653973 (study PRJEB26926, sample SAMN06164457) | human gut metagenome | biome: ENVO:00009003; feature: ENVO:2100002; material: ENVO:00002003... | reverse complement strand
TCAGGACGATGGCTACACGGGGCTGAACATGGAGCGCCCCGACCTGAAACGGATGCTCAAAGCCATCGAGCGCAGGCAGATAAACCTTGTCATAACGAAAGATTTATCGAGGTTGGGCAGAAATTATTTGCAGACCGGCACACTCATTGAGGACTTCTTTCCCCGCCACGGCGTCCGCTATATCGCCATGAATGACGGTATCGACACCATGCGGGAGAATAACGACATTGCGCCGTTCAAGAACATCCTCAACGAGATGTACAGCAAGGATATTTCCAAGAAGGTACATTCCTCTTACCTTCTGAAAGCCCAGCAAGGCCAGTTTACCGGCTGTATCGCCCCTTTCGGGTATCAGAAAGACCCGGAGGACAAAAACCATCTGCTGGTGGACGAGGAAACCGCCCCCATTGTCCGGCAAATCTTCCGCTGGGCGCTGGAAGGACACGGCCCGAACTTTATCCGGCGCAGGCTGGAAGAACAGAAGGTGCCTTGCCCTACATGGTGGAACCGGGAACGGGGCTTCCGCAATGTCCGCACTAAATGGGAAAAGAAAGACCCGGTAAACGGGCGGTATATGTGGGATTTTTCGGTAATCAAGGACATCCTGATGAATCCCGTCTATACCGGGGCTATCGCTTCCCAGAAGAAGGACTACCGCTTCAAAATCGGCACCATCGGGGAAAAAAAGCCGCAGGACTGGATTGTGGTGGAGGAACGGCATGAGCCGATTGTTGACCGCAAGAGCTTTGACATCGTGCAGGACAAGCTGAAATCCCGGCAGCGTTCCCGCCAGACCGGGGAAATCAGCCTGTTTGCGGGGCTTCTCAAATGTGGCGAGTGTGGGAAATCACTGACTATCCGCTACACCAACGACAAGCACCCGAAGCAGATTTATTCCTGTAAGACCTATAATGCCTATGGGAAACAGCACTGTACCCAGCACCGTGTGGAGTACGAAACCCTTTACCGCCTTGTGCTGAACAAAATCCGGGAATGTGCGAAGGCCGCCCTGATGGACGGGGAAGCTGTTGCCGGACGGCTTACCAACACCTGTGAAGCCGAGCAGAAAGGCCAGCGGGAAGCGTTGGAGCGTTCCCTGACGAAGCACGAGGAACGGATTGAGGTACTGGAAAAAATGGTGCTGCGGCTCTATGAGGACATGGTTGCCGGACGTATCAGCGAAGCAAACTTCAATCTCATGCTGGATAAGACGCAGAAGGAACAGGCTGAACTAAAGGAACGGGTTGAACAGGGGCGCAGGAAGCTGGCTGATGAAATCCGCCTTGCCGTGGACGCCAAGCAATGGGTGGACGCCATTCAGGAATACGCCGACATCACGGAGCTGGACGCTGCCACCCTCAACCGTCTGATTAAAGAAATCGTTGTCCATGAACACATCGACAGCGATAAGACACGACACATTTCTATTGAAATTCATTTTAATCTCAAACCCATCCCGGAGGTGGAACAGGTCACGGCCTGACCTGTTCCCGCCGGGGCGGTTCTAAAAAAATTCCATAAATTTCTTGACACGCCGCCGCCCGCCATCGAGCAGAGTTTTACACCTATTTTGGTATGAAACAAGTTATAGAGCGTGACAAGCAATTCGTAAAATACGGTATAGCAGGGGAAAATGCTATTATGTATGAACTGAAAAACAGTCATATTCCTATGTATATAATTCATGATTTGTACTTGGAATATAACGGCTGTACCGCTCAGATTGATTTTCTTATTATAACCAGAAAAGTAACAATACTAATTGAAAGCAAAAATCTTTACGGTAATATTTTTGTTGACAGCAATGGCAATTTCATACGCAGAACAGGAAACGGAAAAACGTTCAGACAAGAAGGCATGTACAGCCCGATAACGCAGAATGAAAGACATCTGGCTCTTATAAAAGAAATGCGCAAAGGCACCAAAAACTTTTTGACAAGAGGATTGTTTGAAAACAATTTTGATAACAATTACCGTTCACTTATTGTAATGGCTAACACTAAAAGTATTATAGATTACAGATATGCTCCGAAAGACATAAAGGATAAAATCGTCAGAGCGGACGGACTTGTAAGAAAAATCAATGAGATCTGTTCCGATAACAATATCAGCGAAATGTCGGATAAGCAGATGAAAGAACTGGCTGATTTCTTTATGGCTCATCATACTCTTAACAAGAAAAATTATACGGCTAAATATCAGAATATGATAAATCAAGAATCAGCGAAAGAAACGACTGATAAGCCCGTTTCCTGCTCTTTTGCGAAAGATAACGCTTCTATCCTGCAATGCGTTGCCACACCCTTATGTACTGCCGATATAAGCGGATTCGATGCTACCTTATTGGCAAATATGGCTGATGAAAATATAGCCAACTATGAAAACCTGCCTTTATACAAGGCGCTTAAACAATACCGTTACGAAAAGAGCAAAGCCGAAAACATCAAGGCATATTATGTATTTAAGAATGATGAACTGATAGAAATTATCAAGCTGATGCCAACTGCCCCTGAACAACTCAAAAGTATAAGAGGATTCGGTGAGGGAAAAATACAAAAATACGGCAATGAAATTGTAAATATTGTTAACAAGTACCGGTAAATAACTGCCCCTCTGCATCTTTACAGAGGGGTTTATTTTGTTATTGATAAACTTACTTTGCATTGATTGTCATTTTATTTTTTGCGAATTTCTTTGTACGAAGTATCTGAATACATTCCTTTTCCTCAAAAATTCCACTGTCATCAAAATAATCCAACATTCTCATACAGTACTTTTGTTTGCAACTAACCTACACAAAAACACCCCTGCGTTGCATTAAATCGCAACGCAGGGGTGTTATCCGTTTTCATTTACTGAGCAGTAGTTTCTGCCGCTGTTGTATTATTTGGAGCGGGAGTTTCCGCTGTGGTCGTATCGCTCGGAGCTGGAGTAGTCGCTGACGGGCGGATGCGCTTTCTTGTAGTGGTGGTAGCCTCTGTTTCGGTTATTGTCGGGATTGTGGCGATTTCGATTTTCTTGATTATTATCGAAACTGCGGGTTTAGAGGCGATGCCGGCCTCATCGTCAATGGAATTGCCGGATGAAACCTCGACAGCACTTATCTTGTCAAGGAAATCAAGCCCTTCTATAGCCTGCCCGAATATCGTATAGTTACCGTCAATGCTGAACGCACCGCCGCTTGAAAGGTACTTTGCTTTTACATCGTCCGGAACGGAGTTGAGCTTTGAAAGATAATCGGTATAAGTCTTTTTGTCCTCCTCCTTCAGTCTGTCCTTGTATTCTTCAAGGTCGGAGGAAATATTCGCAGCAGTCTTGGCAATATCAAACGGCGTTTTGTTGTTCACGATAAAGAACTGGCTGTTGATGCCGTCACTGCCTTCCGCATATCCCAGCGCACCGTAATAAGCTCTCATACGGTTGTTCGTTTCACGGGGAATCTCGGTCTTGTCGGCTGTTGTTCCGCCTGTGCCGTTACCCCTGAGCGAGCCGCCCTGTACCATAAAATCCTTGATTACTCTGTGGATCGTCTTGCCGTCATAATATCCGCTCTGAGCCAGCTTGACAAAGTTATCGACGCCCTTAGGCGCAACCTCGGGGAAGAGTTTGAAACGTATCTTTCCCGTTTCCTCGCCTATCTGAATCGTCATTTCGGCAAGGGTATCGCCGGGTCCTACGGTTATTTCTGCTGTGTTATCGTTTTTCTCGTTATTACAGCCGCTTGCCGTTATCATGGCTGCGGCGAGAGTTACCGCCGCTGCAGCTTTGCATAAAGACTTAAACCTCATTTTTATCGGTCCTTTCGCCTGCAGGCTTTAGTTTGATGATGAATCCGAAGAACCTGCCGTTGAGCTGTTACTGCCGCTTGTACCGTTGGATTCGTTTTGAAGCTGTGCAATTTCTTCGGCAGTAAGATATTTGTCGGAAGTAGGTTCTTCTATGGTGAACTTTCCGTCCTTGTAGGAGTCAAGTGTAACTTTTACTATTTTGATTTCCTCAAGAGGCTTCATCGTGCTCTTGTCGGAAGCCGACCAGAGTATCTTGTCGAGCGTGTCAAAGCCGTTTATCACCTGTCCGAAAACCGTGTAAGTGCCGGCAAAGCCAGGAACACTGCCTCTTTTCTCAAAGGCTGTTATAAGCTCATCGGGGATTACCTGTGCGCTTGTTTCCTGGTCTGTATAGCCTCTCAGCTCTTTTTTGTTTTCTTCGGTTATCTCAAGCGCTCCTGTGAAGAAGAAACGGCTGTCCGAGTAGCCCTGCTGTGAGCTGTATCCTAAAAGTGCGCCCTTGAACGGCCAAAGGTTGACCGAGCATTCGTTCTCGATGAACTTGCCGTCGTCGGTAACGCCCTCCGTACCTTCATCGTTTGAAGCACCGGTAATTGCGTAAATACCTTTTTGTAATGCAAAGAACGGCTTCCCGTCATAGAATCCCTCCTCGGCACGCTTCTTGAAGTTTGCCACGGTTTTGGGAGCGAATTCAGCGTATAAAACAGCAGTTATCGTGCCAAGATTTGTTTCTATCACTGCAACGTCCTGACCCTCTGACGGCTTGTTGAGCTGTACCAGATCCATCTGTGTAAAGTCGTAAGTGCCGAGTGCGTTGGTTGTCTGATTGCCGAGCATTGAACAGCCCGAAAAGGCGGTTACCGTAATTATTCCGGCTAATACCGCCGCTAATTTTCTTCTGAATTTCAAGTTGTATTCCTTTCAGTTTATGCTTTTTATAAACATTTTGTCCTGAAGGAAAGCCTGCTGCTGCAGACAGTCCTTATTTTGCCTGTTCTATTATTATAATTCACACCGCTTTAAAAGTCAAGAAATCAGCGGTTTCAAAGCATTTTGAGCCATGCTTTGATTAAGAGATAAAAATCAGTCGCCGAGCCTTAACATTTCGTCTATGCAACGCTTTGCGCCGAGCCTGATTTCTTCGTCAAGCACGATTTCTTCTCCTGCATTGCCGCATACACAGTTGTATACAGTGGCAAGATTTGTAAGGTGCATATTGTGACAGACGCAGTCCTTTGACAGCGGATAGAATTTCTTGTTCGGCTCATCAAAGCTGAGATGCTCCACTATGCTGTTTTCTGTGCCGATGATAAATTCTTTTGCGTCACTTTTTTTGGCATAACTCATTATGCCCGTTGTGCTGCCTGCATAGTCTGCAATAGCCGTTACCGCCGGAGCGCATTCGGGATGAACAAGAAGAAGTGCGTCGGGGTGCTGTGCCTTTGCTTTTTCAACGTCCTTTACGGTCATACGCAGATGGGTAGGACAGCCGCCGCTCACCAGCTTGAATGTCTTGTCGTGGCATTGTTTCTGAACGTAATCGCCAAGGTTGCAATCCGGTATGAAAAGTATCTTGTCACTGTCCAGCTTTTTCACTATCTTTACAGCACTTGACGAGGTCACGCATACATCACATACTGTTTTAAGCTCCGAGGTCGTATTGATATAAGCCACGACCTTATAGTCAGGGTACATCTCCTTAAGCTGCAGGATAAGGTCCTTATCCATCTGTTCAGCCATAGGACAGCCCGCATTGCTGTCTGAAAGTAAAACCTTCTTTTGAGGCGAAAGTATCTTTACCGTTTCAGCCATAAAGCGTACTCCGCACATAAGAACAGTGCTTTGAGGCGCTTTTGCCGCCATCTGACTCAATGCAAACGAATCACCGACAAAATCGGCTACATCCAGTATATCCTGTCTTTGATATGCGTGAGCCAGTATGCAGATGTCTTTTTCTTTCTTTATTCTCAGGATTTTATCCTGCATTTCTCTAACTGTCATTGCTTGTCCCTTTCTTAAAACCGGCGGGTTGATTTATTTTGCACAAGATTATTATACCGTTTTTTACGGTTATCGTCAAGTGAAAAGCCACGAACGGCAATAAAAGTACGCAGAAATTCACAGCAAGGCACTCCTGTGACCTTTAAAATCCATTACGGCGTTTCTGCGTGATATAATTATTCGCAGAGCCGTTTACAGCCCTGCGAATATATCGGCTTACCGGTTTGTGCGGTTATGCGGCAAAAACCTCATATTAAAGCTGCTGTATTGCGAGGATCGAGCTGTTGTAGCTTGATCTTAACTCGTCCAGCATTTCCGGAGTGGTTTCGTCCGTTTTCTGACGCAGAGCCTCGGTGACCTTATATGCGGCTTTGTAGAGATTTTCAAGACCGAGATTAAGGCAGATACCTTTAAGCGTATGTGCCGCACGAAAAGCCGTTTCATAGTCATTGTTTTCAAGTGCGGCGAAAATATCCCTGTAGCTTGTGTCCTCTGTGAACTTGTTGAGATATTTTGTTATCATCTTGTCGTCAATCAGCCTTGCAAGAACGTCCGAATAACTTCCTCCAAGCGCCCTGTAACATTCTTCGAGAGTCATTTTCCCTCCTTTGAAGCGTTCTTATCTAAATACATAAGTCTGTCTGCTTCTGTCAATGCGTTTTCTATCGGTTGGATTCCGTACACACCGCCGATAGCGGCGGCACATTTAATATCAGGGTAATCAGGCAGCTTTATTTCCGAGATTTTTTGCTTTATCTCCGAAATTTTCTGATAAAACACAATTTCGGGAATATTAGCCATAAGAAGCACAAACTCATCGCCGCCAAGCCTTATAAGAATATCACTGCTTCTTATACATTCCTTTATGCTTTCGCATACCGCCTTCAGCAAGCAATCTCCTGCGGCGTGTCCGTAATGATCGTTTATGCCCTTGAAATTGTTAGCGTCAAGCATTGCCACAGCGTCAATATAACGCATGGATTTAGCCTGTTCTTCGTAATAACGGCGGTTATAAGCGCCTGTCAGCGCATCGTGATACAGCTGTCTGTTATAGTTTACGATATTGTCCATAAAATCGGTTTTACCGTAAGCACCGAGCAGAACACCGTCATTATCCTTGTATATCATCTCAAGCACATACGGCTTTCCGCTGATTTCAATATATTTTGAAATTATCTGGAATATGCTGTCGTCGGCAAATTCCAGCTTGCTGACCTGCCCTCGCTTTTCAAAAGCCTTTGACGATACGCAGTTTTTACAACGCTGTGTCTTGCCCCATATCGCATAGCATTTATCCCCACGGCAAGCGTTTATCATTTCCTCGTTGCCGGGCTTACAGCCGCTTCTGACGATTTCGTTGTCGGTTATATCGACCAGTCTTACCACATCGAATACCTGAGTCAGCTTGCTTATCGTTTGCCTTATTTCTGCGTCGTCGTTTTCTGAAATGCGGTATTCGGGACGAACAATAGCAAGCTCGCTGTCATTTATATCAATTATTCTGCCGAGTATACCCGTATATTTCGGATTTTCCTCGTTGCTCCAGAGCGTCCTTATCCTTATTTCGTACCAGCGGCGTGGCCCGTTTAGCGAAATATGCTTCTTTATTTTTACGACAGGCTTTTCTAAAGAAGCCTCGCTTTGCATAGCGTCCAGTATAGTCTGTATATTCTGTGCGCCGAGATAACCCTGCTTAAGACCTCTCGGATGCATAGTCAGTTCCTGAAGTCCCAGTACCTTAGCGCCGTATTTGGTCAATCGCAGTACATCAAGTATTGCGTCATACTCAAACTGAATTTCTCCCGAGCCGTCAGAGAAAAAATTCCAGCGATCTCTTGCGGCGATAGGCAGGTGAGCGGAGAAGTCGATTTTGTCCGAAGAAATCTTGTTTTCTACAAGCTCCTCGGTCGCACGGATAAGCAGTCTGTCGTCCTGAGTTGTGTCTATCGAGTCTGAAAACTCCGCAAGGATCTGCTTTTCACAGTCCTTAAGGCACTGAAGAAGCACAGGGTTGAAAGCACCGCATTGCCCGTCGAGTATCATTTCCATCGCTTTTTCGTGCGTAAACGCCTTTTTATAGCATCGGTTGCTTGTCAGTGCGTCATATACATCCGCAAGAGAAGTGACCTGAGCTGAGATAGGTATCTCCTCGCCTTTCAGCCCGTCGGGATAGCCTTTTCCGTCATATCTCTCGTGGTGCCAGCGACATATCTCATAGGCTTTGTCAAAAAGGGGATAGTTGTGCGTGTTATGCAGATCTTGAAGCATTTCCGCACCGATGACCGAGTGAGTTTTTATAACCTCAAATTCTTCCGCCGTCAGTCTTCCTGGCTTGTTGAGTATCTTGTCGTCTATCGAGATTTTTCCTATATCGTGCAGGGAGGATGCTGTGCTGATAAGCAGTATATCGTTTTCTGTAAGGTGATACTTGTCCGTCTTTTCGATAAGATTCTGCAGAAGTATAGATGTAAGCTGTTTTATGTGATGAACGTGCATTCCGCTCTCGCCGTTTCTGAATTCGACGATATGGGCAAGAACATTTATCATCATACTGTTGTTCTTTTCGTTCTCGTAAACCTGCTCCTCAAGGGCACTTAGCAGCTTTTTCTGCTTGCGGTAGAGCATAAGCGTATTCGAAACACGTTTGTGTATGATAAAGCTGTCAAACGGTCTGATAATATAGTCGGTAACACCGAGTTCGAACGCTTTTCGGATGTAGCTCTGTGATGTTTCGGAGGAAATCATTATTACAGGAGTGTTATCTATCCAGTGGTAGCGTTTCATAACATCAAGCACACCGAATCCGTCAACAGCAGGCATTATTATATCAAGCAGAACGAGATCTATATCATATACCCGCTCTTTGAGGATGCTGAGCGCTTCTTCTCCGTCAGCCGCTTCGACAATATCATAATCATCGCTCAGCATATCGCTCAGCATATCACGGTTCATCTCAGAGTCATCAACAATAAGTATACGGGCGTTCTTTTCCGCCGCATTATTCACATTATCCCTCCTTTGCAGATTATAGTTATCGGATTCTATTATCACTATATTTAAGTATAACCTTTTTTGGCTTTCAAGTCAATAGAAATCATCGAATTAGTGCATTGACAGCCAAATCGGCAATTCAGACGGATAACGTTAAAAGCCTTTTGATATAGCTGAAACGAGCCTTTTGCTTTTTTGCAAACGACTATAATTTTTAAAAATGGGGTCGCAGGGGCGTAGCCCCCGACAGGGTCTAGGGGCGGTAGCC
>ENA-OZSP01000661-OZSP01000661.1-human-gut-metagenome-genome-assembly--contig:-NODE-661-length-9224-cov-53.831279_pt1 | contig 9224 bp, 10 predicted proteins | sample MGYA00243282_ERZ653973 | MGnify/ENA primary metagenome ERZ653973 (study PRJEB26926, sample SAMN06164457) | human gut metagenome | biome: ENVO:00009003; feature: ENVO:2100002; material: ENVO:00002003... | reverse complement strand
CGAGATAGGAGTCCGTCTCGTGGGCTCGGAGATGTGTATAAGAGACAGGTTTAATAGTTTCTTTATCTACTTGATATTCATTAGCAATTTCTCTTAGAGAAAATCCTAATTTATAAAGCTCTATTATAGAATCTTGTTCTAAAAGTAACTTTAAAGGCTTTGTTGAAGATTGACCTCCGATGGTAGAGTTATAACCTTTTTTGTAAGAATTGTATAGATTGATATAATAAATTTCTTTATCATTTAATTCTTCAACAGGGCATTTACATAATTCTTGAATCTTAAAATGTTCTTTACCATATTTTAAAATAGCTTGTTTAATAGCCATTCTCCTTTCAGCTTTAGAACAAGATTTTTGACAATGTCTATACCACCTTTTCTGTAACTCCTGAATTGTTTGTCCTATATAAACTTTATTATTAATATCATTTGTAATAATGTAGATAATGCCTAGCATAGGTTCATCTTCTACTCTCTACACTACCTATTAATATTATTTAATAGGTTAGCTCGGTATTAGCCAATCTTAATGTAGGACTAAGATAGGGGCCTTCACCGATTTTGCCCAATTTTCAGTATACATTACTGTATAAAGCGCCAATTTTAGTAGCTAAGCTACTCTGGGTCTAGCGAACCAATCCTCGGGGAATACTACCTTGAAAGGCTGTCCATTCTCACCTGCCATACCCGACGAGATAACTTCGTCACTCATATCACGAGCCTCAATGATCGGAATATTACGACGCGAGCTGCCAATAACTTCCCATGTGTACTCATCATCAGTCTCAAAGTACTTAACAGGGAATCTCTGGAGATAACTATCGAGGCTCTTACCACGGTGCTGAGCCAGAAGCTGTACCATGATATTAGTAGCCTTCTGAGGTGCACGACCAAAAATTGCTCCGATGTGGTTATCTCGGGTTAAGCCTTTCCACGAAGTGAAGGCTTTCATTTGAAATTTACCTAGTTGCATAATTTATTAATTTAATTAAACGTCAATTCTATCAATGAAGTCAAAGGATGCTTCCTCAGACTCCATATTAAAGTTAACGCTACCATCATCCAAAGTTCTCGTATTGCTGAGTTTATGCTCTAACTCTCGAAGAGCACCTTTCTTAGCCTTAGTCAACTTCTGATTTACAAGCTTATCAATATTTTTAAAGCCATCAGTAAGAGTATACATTAAGGAAAGATAATAATGAGCATCTAAGGAATTCTCCTTAATATATTTTTGTATAGGAGTCATAATATTACCCGCCTCATCCTTATAGCTAGCCTTGGTCATGTTATTATAAACCTTTTCCCGAGTACCTTTATCTAAGTTAATCCCGTCAAAAGGCTTCTCAGTATTTAGAACCTTAGCTTTAAACTCCTTAAGTCGTTTCTCCTGGGCAGCTTTATCTGCTGCAGCCTTAGCTTTCCTTTCCTCAACAACCGAACTATATTCTTCTTTGTAGAAGTCTAGACAACTCTCTAGAGCTGCCTTAGCATCTTCTATATCTGTACCAGCATTAAAAGAGCGTTCGACCTCGCGTTGTGCACGTTCCTTCTTGAAGCCACGATTAATAAAATCGCTATAAATAATCTTCTTACGAAGTGCCTCGGCATCATCAGACTCAGCCTCTAGCTCTTCTTCAGAGATGCCAGAGAGATACTGAATAGCACCTTCATACTGCTGAATGATATCGGGTTCTACACCTACATTAAGCATATCTCGAATACGCTTCTGTTCAGCATCTAACCCAGCTTCAATCTGCTTCTTTAAAGCAGCAGCAAATGATTCACTGTCCTTAATCTCCTTGATCTCATCTTCACTCAAGTCCGGGAAAATACCATCTTCGTAACAAGCCAGTGCGACGGAAGCAAGTATTGGTGTATTGGGAGAAGTTTTATCGCCAGGATCTTTGTCCGTGGTATCTTCCCCGCTTGAGCTAGATTCAGGATCTTCTCCTTCCTCATTGTCAGCACCTCCGCCCTCTTGCTTACCCTTAAAGATCCCTTTAGGATCAGGGTCCGCATCTGTACTGGTATTTGCAGGAGGCTCATCTCCTGGAGAATTAAACTCCAATTCGTCCTCCTCAATTGTAATATCAATAGCGTCCTCATCGAACGCATTGAGTAAATCCATTGATAAAGTTTCTTCCATACTTCTCCAAAATTTTTTAATCTAATTAGTTAATCTCTTTACATAGATTAATGCAAATATATGAATATTTTTTGATATATAAAACACTTTTAGAAATTAGCTAATAGATTATACCAATAACTACTACTTTATTTCCTATTTAACAGTAATCCATATCTGCTCTCCAGCAGCTATAGCTTTGTCAAATTTATCTAGTAAAGCTAAGAAGGTTACCTTACTATTAGATATTCTTCCACCAAAGTAATTCTTTCCAACTAAGATACAGCCCGAAGAATCGGCTGCACTATTGCCCCAATGTATTAATATACCTGTAAATGAAGGAACATTATTTAGCAGAGGCATGTTCCTATTATCTACCTTAGGACTAAACTTGGGAGAATTTACTAGTGTAATTCTATATCTGCCATTAGGTATAGCCGTTTCGTGCATAACCTTCTTCTCATCTCCATCAAAAATACCATTAGAATTCTTATCTCTATCAGTATCTTCAACGGTATCGCACTCGTATACTCCATTTACGTAAAGCTTCCCGCCTGTATACGAGCTTTGTCTATCAGTACGCTGTAAGAGTAATTCCATAACTAAGGGATTTCTGAACGATTAGTAGTCTCTCCCTCTAGCCTCTTTAAGCTCCTGTAACAGATCATTAACTGTTGCATGAAGTTCTTCATTAACCTTCAGGAGGCGTGCTATTTCATCTCGGTAGAACTCTCGCATCTTAACAAGAGTTTCTATCTCAACAAGAGTTGCATTAGCATCTGAAGTTCTCTTGCCACCAAGTTTCCAGGTAACAATTATTGAGAGTAAGTTAGATACTCCTAGAGCGCCCAGCAATGTAAACCAATCCATTATTCGATTACTTGAATGTATCTCTCAGTCTCGGAGTAAATGTAGGGACTCTCCTCAACTACATCGACCAATAGAACCTTATGTTTACGTTGAAACCACCTACACAAGAAGAACTTCTTAGGAGGCTTAATAGTCTCCTTCTGAAGATGCCCTACAACGGTTCGTTCACTCCTAAACTTAGGTTCTACAACTACCTTATTAGGATATTCTAATCCAAGCCTAAGGCTGTACCACTTATCCCTAATAGTAGTATCAATCTTAACATCAGGTTGAAATATTGTATCCCGTAAAATCACAGTGTCCTTCTTAGATGCAATACTTAGTTGATATTCTAAATATCGAACATCCTTATCTCTAATCTTGAGCTTTTTTTGAACTTCTAATAACTTCCTATTAATAGAATCTTTACTAGATTTAAGCTCTTCAATCGTAAACTTAAAGGCTCTTTTCTCGTTAGTAAGAGAATCGTTCTCCGCCGCATACGCTTTTATATTAGTATATGCAGCAGAGATTTCTTCTCGTAAACTATTAATTTTATTATAAGCTCCGAAGCATATCCCACCAAGGGCTAGTATTACTAATCCTTGAATTGCTATTATTTTCCATCTCATAATCTCATTACGAAGTAAGGGCTGTTCTTATAGCTCCTGTAGTATTTTCATTCTGATCCGCTAGCTTAACTAGGGAAGGATATGCTACATAAAACGTACCCCAATATACTTCCTTACTGTTTACTGTTAAAGTATTTAAAGGCTTAAAATAATATTCAAAAACGGCTCCGGGAGGTATTGAAATACTTGTCAAGTTTACTGAATGATCTCCCCATGTTACTCCACATTTACACACGGAGCTACTATGAATATTCACAGTAATAATAGCACTTCTTGATACATTCAATATAACTCCTCTATAAATAGAAGCGTTATCTAATACTCCATTTGATTTGGCTATCAATAGTGTAGTTGATGCGTCTGCATCACTTGTGGTATATGCATTAAGGGAGTGAATGTTAGCATCTAATCCTGACAAGAAAATCTCTTGTAATTCTTGACGAATATTACCAGTAAGAGAAATATTACTAGCTACTAAGTTATCCGCTGTAATATTTCCACTAGCATCAAACCTAATTTTACCAGCTGCTAAAAATCCTTCTCCAGTTTTAAAGTTAAATGCTATATTGGGAATAAATACTCCAGCAGTAGGATTAGTAGGCTCAAATGCTTCATAATTAGTAGAAATTTGACCACTAGCATCAATACCTTGCTGGCTAAACATCCAATCTCCGGTAAATACAGCAGATCCTATAAGTCCATTAGATATAATACCAATCTTAGTAAATAATGCTTCAAATGCTTCTAATTTAATCCAACTACCACTCGTGTCAGTACTAGGAGTCTGATTATTATGCTCTGTACCTAGCCACGAGCCTATTTTATTTAATACATAATAATTAGCATCCCCAGAATCATATACATAAGGAGCTTTATTCTCGTCACATATATACGTAACAGTTGTAGCATAAATACCCTCAGGATATACTATCTGACCCTTAGAACCAGGAGTTCCGGGAGCACCATCTAAGCCATTAGTACCACTAAGTTTAGCAGGGATAGACCACGCTCCATCTACAGAGCCGTCTCTATCAGAATTATCTCTATAATTAATACGAGCCTGTATAAACCATATATAGGGGTTATCTTCAGTCACCGTAGGAACAGCTGTACTCCATCCCATAGGATTCCTATTATCTCCTAAATCTGTACTACCAGTATATGTAGATTCAGTACCTAAGCAATACTGTACTTCAATACCAACTCCAGGGATTCCAGATACTCCATCTTTGCCCGCAGGACCAGGATTACCAGCAGGACCAGTAGCACCATCCTTACCATCTTGCCCCGGGGGACCTTCTGGACCCTCAGGACCAGCTTCCCCACTAATAACAGTAGGAGTAGACCAATTAGTATATAAAGTATCATTAGGATTAATTGTGGCTACAATCATCCACATAAATTCCTGAGTAGCTTTGACAGTAGGAGTTGTAGACCATCCTGTAGGAGTTCTCATAGTTTTATCAAGAGGAGGAGGGGTAATGTTACTGAAATTTACCGCAAAACGCATTTCAGTATATTTACCATCCTGAGCAGTTCCGTCCCTGCCATTTACTGGTAGTATTTCAGACCACTTTGATACTCGACCTGTAGATCCTATAACAGTACCAATACACTGCCACCAACTACCACTAGTAGTAGGATAATCTTCCCAACCTTCAGGATTAGGATTATTACCGGTAGGAGGTTCAGGCTTGGTATCACTCAACTTATAAACATAAATCTTATAGTTAGGGACAGTACCAGCAGGTCCTTCAGGTCCTACTGGCCCAGGTTCTCCTTGGTCACCTTTATCACCTTTAATACCAGTCATAAGGAGAGGATCACTCCACTCACCTATTAATACTGTATCTTTAAAGGTTGCAGTAATAGACCAAATACTATCTGAAGTAGTATGAATAGGAACTACATTTTCCCAGATAGAACCTGGGTTGGGATTGTCCTTAACAACAATAGGAGGAGTATTTGAAGTACTAGTCTTCGAATACTTTATTCTAATACTAGTACCATCAGATCCCTTTGGTAATCCAAAGCGGAATTTGAAGATATTCCCATCTAATGTTACAGAGGCGTCGGCTTGACTAGTAGATTCTACTTGATCTACAGTAGCTTCAAAATTTTCGGGAGTACCTCCACCCTGACCTCCTACTAAAACCCACTTACCTTGATTACAATCAAAAGCTAGTAGTTCCCATAAAGGAGAATCACTAGTTGTAGGACGTAACCAAGTAGTATTAAGAGTTTCTTCGGGAGGGGGTTCGATACCTACCCAAATTTTTCCAAATCCATTTATATAATGATACATAATTATCAAACCTTATTGTGTGCAGATTTATATATCCTCTTCACCGTCATCCTGCTACCGATAGGATAAGATTCACCACCTGTTACTGTTATAGTTAATTGACTTTCTGTACAATTAACATTCATTATCCCTACATCGGATATTACCTCTGAATTAGTTCCACCACCGTTATAAAACCCACTAAACTTAATGTTTGATAGGGATTCACCTACTTTGAAATTAAAGGCGCGATTAACGTCAATGCCAGAAACAAAATATGAGTTAGGGTCACTAGGATCCATTAAATCATATATTACTGTGATTAAATCTCCGCTCTGTAAACTTTTAGAAAAGTCAAACATATCCGGACTGTCATCGCCTAATTGAACACTTCCTTCCCAAAGAGTAGTTCCAACTGGAACACCTGCCTCATCAGCAGGCAATTTTTGCCATGAAGTATTGTAAAGACCCGCGGACTTAAATACGTACAATATTGGCGTACCGTTAACCTTACTATTAGTGTCCGTACCTATATATAAAGCCATGAGAGAACTTATTTTTATAGCGTACCCCACTAGAGCTACATCAGGACCATTTGCTGCTGCCTTAGCACTTTCAAAAGTAACGAGTTCTCCAACTTTTATATCGGTGCTAAACGTTATACTCTGACCATTTAAAGTCCATGAGTTAGTCCTAAAGTCAGTGACAACAACATACTTGGCCCCTTCAACAGAAGCAAGATCGGCTATTTGTTGGGCAGTAATTTTCTCTGTAGCGGAAACTTGGAATTCTTCAGTTCCAGTAGCCGCAGACTTTAATGTAAACTGCGAAATATCTTTATAAATATTAGCCATACTTAAGATTAATTATTGTTTGAACCCAGCTTTATTATCCGAGTGTATACTGGACTCCTCATCATACGTGGATATAATCAATATAGGAACTAAAATAAACATGATCTTTTAGTATTTAAATACTGCTAGTAATAGGCCAGATTTGTTCACCATTATAGACTATTTTCTTAATAGTACTTGTATATCCACCTGAAGTAGATTCAGAAAGATGGCCCGCCTTAGTCTCATCATAAAGACTATATGTTCCATCTCCGTAAGTAGCAATTACCAGATTGGAGGACGTGGGATTATAAGACCATATTACTGTCCCATTATAGACAACTCTCTTAATAAGAGTATTATCGTCTGCAGCTAATACTTTCCCATTTAAGGTAATAGTCTTTATTCTGTAACTCATAACTATGTAGTTTCTTCTAACTCTATATATAAGATATTATCTTGCTGCATAGGAGCTGTGCCTTGTACTACTTCAATACCTTTGACTGTGTTAGATGATATAACATTTTGAAGCGGTTCCGGAAGTAGATCAATAGGTAGCTTACCCTCCTCGTTAAGCTGGGGAGTTGCCTTATTAATGTCTGACTGAAACTTTTGTAGCTGTTTGTCGTAAATCTGACCTGTAAATGCAAGTTTGCCATCGGCAGTCTTAGCAAAAAGCAGACCATAAATATTAATATAATCTTCCATGATAATCAAAAATTATGCTATAACACCAACAAAAGTACCAGCTACAAACTTATTAGCACTTCTATAACACTTGTAGTTCCCCTTACCATTAACAACAACCGTTATAGGAGCAGCCATAGGTACATCGAAGCCCCCCGACTTCACACTGTTAATGGTCATATTCGACGGAACGCACAGCCAAATATACTCGTTATCTTCAACTTCAATGGTAACATTGCCTGAAGGGGACGCTTTAATAGGCTGCTTGGTAAGAGATAGAATATCAGATGATACTAAAGAGTCCTTTATAGATGCCCCAAAATACATTGGATAATAAGCACTAACCGTAACTGAAGCAGTCTTGGTAATACCTTTAATCACAGCCGTCATAGAATATACTTGGGTATCCGAAATTGAATCCTTAATGGTTTTGAGTGTTTTATCAGAGGTAAGAACTTGACTACCTTTCTTTACAGAGATAGAATCGGGTTCAATTTCTTGATTATTAAACTTAGTAGACCAGTTAAGTGTTACCTGCGTTGAGACCCCTTTTTCGAATAAAGTTGGGGTACGACTCATTGTCAAAGAGGTGTATTGAGTGAATAAAATTTGATTAATTTCATTAACATCATCCTGTGAAGCAGCACTTATATTTTGGCGAGCTTGAATTTTCTGAGAGTCTTCAAGAGTTTGCACTTTGTCATATAATACAGCATGCTTCTCAAGTTCTTCAAGACTAAAAGCATTATCAATTTTTAGCTGAAGCTCTTTACTAAGGTTATCCCAATTAATAGAATTCTTCAGAAGTACTGCATGAATAAAATTATTATTGTCTATAGTAATCTGAATAGCATCTCCTACTGAACCTAAATATTCTTTTACAAAAGCACTTACTGAAATACTTTCAACTTCTCCAGCATGATTAGTAAATTCTATAGATTCAGTCTCAGGATTATAAGATAACCCCAGTTCTTCAATAGGAAAATCTATTTCTAAAGTAGCCCCATTAACAGTCTTAAAAGTGAGCTTATAAGTATTAGGATCATAAGTAGGTAATCTCGTACAATCATTAAGTATATTATTTACTGTTAAGAACATCTCAGTAACACTATTCTGAGACATTACAGCATCAGTCCTAGTACCAGATTGTTGTACTATTTCAGGAAGATCTTCTGCACTAATAGCTCCAATATTATCTCTAGCTATTAGCTTTTCTTCGTCTGTAAGAGATTGTACTTGATCATAAAGTACTACTTTTAATTCCTCCAAAGAATTTACCTTCTTCTCAAGTGAATATATAAGCTTTAATAATCCTTCTGCAGTAAGAGCTGCACTAGTAAGTACCTCCCATTCTTCTTTATAAATATTGAAAGTTCTAATCTCCCAAAGTACTCTTTTATCATCAGAAGGTTTTAACCAAATTATATTAGTACTAGGAGAGGGTGGGAGTTGTGAACCCACCCAAACTTGGCCTAGTCCAGTTCTATATTGATACATATATTATTTAATTATATTGTAGAAGTATAAGCATCTATTGCTGCTGCAAGTGCTGTATTAAAAGCTGATTCAGTAGTATATTTAGTACCACCACCAAGTTTATAAGCACTGAAAGCAGATTGTAAATATACGACTGCCCTATTTAAATAATTAGTAGTAGCATTAAATGATACTCTGGTAGCTGTTATATTATTAAGATTTGCATTTTGTAAATTAAAGAAATAAATCGCATTAGAAAATACAAACCCTCTAATACATACCTTATAACCTGTCTCTTATACACATCTCCGAGCCCACGAGACGGACTCCTATCTCGT
>ENA-OZSP01000651-OZSP01000651.1-human-gut-metagenome-genome-assembly--contig:-NODE-651-length-9313-cov-8.197451_pt1 | contig 9313 bp, 9 predicted proteins | sample MGYA00243282_ERZ653973 | MGnify/ENA primary metagenome ERZ653973 (study PRJEB26926, sample SAMN06164457) | human gut metagenome | biome: ENVO:00009003; feature: ENVO:2100002; material: ENVO:00002003... | reverse complement strand
GCGGGTTCGAGCCCCGTCTCCCGCTCCAATATGCACCCTTAGCTCAGTTGGTAGAGCACCTGACTCTTAATCAGGGTGTCCAGGGTTCGAGCCCCTGGCGGTGCACTCGAGAGAACTGTTTTTGGAGACTTAGGAGCTCCGGGGACGGTTCTTTTTTTGCATAGATATGCTGTGAGGAGATTTTATATGACTGCGATATTTGATACACATGCGCATTATGATGATGATGCATTCAACGAAGACAGAGAACAGCTTCTGGCGGAGCTGCCGGGGCAGGGCATTGCCCGGGTGGTGGATGTGGGTGCGAGCCTGGCATCCTGCCGGAAAGTGTTAGAGCTGATGGAGCAGTACGATTACATATACGGAGCCATCGGAGTACATCCCAGCGAGACCGCGGAACTGACGGAGGAATCTTATTCCTGGCTGAAGGAACAGTGCCAAAAGGAGAAATGCCTGGCGGTGGGAGAGATCGGACTGGATTATTATTGGCCGGAGCCGGACCACGAGACACAGAAAAAGTGGTTCCTGCGGCAGCTGGAACTGGCGCGTGAGATCAAAAAGCCTGTTATCATTCACTCCCGGGATGCAGCGAAGGATACCGTGGATCTCATGACGGAGGCGCACGCAGAAGAGATCGGCGGTGTAATTCACTGCTATTCCTATACGAAGGAGACGGCGAAGATTTTTCTGGATATGGGATTCTACTTTGGAATCGGCGGCGTGCTGACTTTTAAAAATGCAAAGAAGCTGAAGGAAGCGGTAGAATATATTCCTATGGACCGCATCGTGTTGGAGACGGACTGCCCATATCTGGCGCCGGAACCGAACCGCGGCAAACGCAACAGTTCCCTGAACATTCCTTATGTGATCGCTGCCATGGCGCAGATCAAGGGGATCACAGAGGAAGAAGTGCGCAAGGCGGCATGGGACAATTCGCTTAAGCTGTATCATATGGAAAGATAAATGGTCAGCTGATAAAGAGGTATGATTGGTGGGGGAATCTATAATAGTAAAAGGTAAACGTTATGGAAACAAGTATAACAAAACAGCAACTATTTTCAAAAGAAGATCTGAAAAAACTGATCATTCCGCTCTTATTTGAACAGGCACTGGCAATCACTGTGGGCATGGCAGATACCGTCATGATCTCTTCGGCGGGCGAGGCGGCGGTCTCCGGCGTATCCCTGATCGATATGTTCAATAATCTGATCATCAGTGTGCTGGCGGCACTGGCTACCGGCGGCGCCGTGGTGACCTCCCAGTTTCTCGGAGCCGGGAAAAAAGAGGATGCATGCAAATCTGCAAAACAGTTGATCGTGTCATCGGTATGCATTACGATCGGTATATCGATTTTGGTCATGGTGTTCTGTAATGGCATCATTTCCCTGTTTTTCGGTAAAATTGAAGCGGACGTATTTCATAATGCTGTGATCTATATGATGATCTCTGCACTGTCCTTCCCGTTCCTTGCCCTGTACAATTCCTGTGCGGCGCTGTTCCGCTCCATGGGAAATTCCCAGATCACGCTGAAGGTCTCCGTGGTGGAAAATATCATTAACATCGGCGGTAATGCTTTGGGTGTTTATGTACTGGGACTGGGCGTGGCAGGTGTGGCGATCCCTTCCCTGATCTCCCGTGCAGTGGCAGGATTCATCCTATATCGTTTGCTGAAAAACCCGTCCAACGAAGTGCATTTATTAAAAGAAAGCTTCCACATCGACTGGCCGGTGATCCATAAGATTTTTTACATAGGTATCCCCAGCGGGATTGAAAATGGTATTTTCCAGCTGGGACGTGTCATTGTGGTAAGCATTATCGCGGGTTTCGGAACTGTGCAGATTGCTGCCAACGGGGTGGCGAACAGCTTGGACAGCATGGGTTGTATTGTGGGACAGGCTATGAATCTGGCAATGATCACGGTAATTGGCCGTTGTGTCGGTGCCGGAGATTCCGGTCAGGTGCGGTATTATACGAAAAAATTATTGAAGATTACCTACTTGTGTACCTTTATGGTAAACAGCGTCATCCTGCTGTGTCTGTCGTGGATCCTGAAATGCTATGGATTAAGTCCGGAGACCACGCAGTTATCCTATATTCTGGTCATGATCCACAACGGTATGGCGATGTTTTTGTGGCCGGCGTCTTTTGTTCTGCCGAATATGCTTCGTGCCTGCAATGACGTACGGTTTACTATGGTGCTGTCTATTTTTTCCATGTTCGTGTTCCGTATCGGATTCAGCTATATCATCGGTGTGAACATGGGTTACGGAGCCATCGGTGTCTGGATCGCCATGGTACTGGACTGGATCTTCCGAGTGATCTGTTTTGTGGGCAGATATTTGTCCGGACATTGGCTGAAGACAGCCGGATTACAGGATAACAGATAGCAACAGTTCATCTTGTGAACATATGCGGCCACAAAGCCATACGAGCATGATTTTGTGTGCCCGGATATATTCACGGATGAACTGTTATGAGGTATAATGTGGGAAAAAGAGAGAGAGGTATGCAATATGCAGGTAGTATTGGAAAATGAAGCTTTAAAAGTAACCATCAACAGCTTTGGTGCAGAGCTTGCAAGCATTCGGGGGAAAGCAACTGATACCGAGTATCTGTGGAATGCGGATGCAAAATTCTGGAAGAGAACTGCCCCGGTACTGTTCCCCTTTGTAGGAAGTCTGAAAAATAAGGAATATCATTATGAAGGAAAGACTTATTCCATGGGTCAGCACGGCTTTGCCAGAGATATGGAGTTTGCCGTGGATGTACAGACGGCGACAGAAGCATGGTTTTCCCTGCAATCCAATGAAGAAACAAAAGCAAAATTTCCGCTGGAGTTTATCCTGAAGATTGGTTATGAATTGGAAGGAAAAGAACTGAAGGTCATCTGGCAGGTGGAAAATCCGGATACGAAAACACTGTACTTTTCCATCGGAGGACACCCCGCATTTATGTGCCCTGTGGATGAAAAAGGAAAGCAGTCGGAATATTATTTCAAGTTTGATACGGACAAAGATCTGACTTACGGATTGGTGGCAGATGACGGACAAGGACTCATGGGACAGCAAAAGGATGTATTACCGGTGAAAAACGGTTATGCGCAGATCACAGAGCACCTATTTGACCGGGATGCCCTGATCGTGGAGGATCGTCAGGCTTCTGCAGTGAGCCTGTGTACTCCGGACAAAAAGCCGTATGTTACCTTAAGCTTTGATGCTCCGTTATTTGGTCTGTGGTCTCCCGCGGGCAAGGGAGCACCGTTTATCTGTATCGAGCCCTGGTATGGCAGATGCGACAAGACGACCTTTGACGGCAGTTTAGAGCAAAGGGAGTACAGTAATACCCTGCAGGCAGGCGAGGTATTCCGCAAGGAGTACACGATCACAATAGAATAATTACGAGAAAGCGAAAAAGCTTCTGAAAAAAGCTTCGGGCACAGAAAAGATTGTGACCGGAGCTTTTTTGTGCTGCTATTCAATATAAATTTATCGAATATCAATAAATTTATATTGACATTCGTATCATAGAGTGATATGTTAAGGCTACCAAGAAGGAAAGAGGTATTCATTATGGAGAAGAGAGAGTTGTCGGAAAAGGAGTTGCGGGAGAAAAAGTTATCTCTGGCGAAGGGGACAAAGTACCTGCTGGATTTCATGTTCTATGCGGGAATCCTGGTGACGATAAGTCTGCCGCTTAGTCTCAAATACATAGGAAAGTATCTGGAGGCGGTGGAGGAGCATTACCTTCCGGCGGTGATCATATTCGCCATCCTGGGTGTGCTGGCATTATTGTTGGTCAATGAACTGCGCAAGATGTTTGGCACGGTGCTTGCGGAGAACTGCTTTGTACCGGAAAATGTGGCGAGTCTTAGGAGAATGGGAGACTTAAGCTTTTTCATCGCGGCCATGAGCGCTGTGAGATGTGTGGTGTACCTGACCATTGCCATGCTGGTGATCATTCTGGTATTTATCATTGCAGGCATGTTCAGCAAAGTGCTGGCGATGGTATTTGAAGAAGCCGTGCGCTACAAGGAAGAAAACGACTTAACAATCTAAAAATTCAGTCACGAAGTGATAGAGCGTGTGATACGCCACTATGTAAATGACGCCGGCTGAACGGAGATTCAAAATTAGAAAGGCATCTATTATGGGAATCATTGTAAATCTGGATGTAATGATGGCAAAGCGGAAGATCAGCCTGACAGAACTGGCGAATCAGGTGGATCTGACACAGGCAAATTTATCCATCCTGAAAAATAATAAAGCAAAAGCCATCCGTTTCTCTACACTGGAATCCATCTGCGAGGTGCTACATTGCCAGCCAGGAGACATTCTGGAGTATGTAGAAGACACAAAAGAAGAGGAAACCAAATAAAACCTGAGAGGGGGAGATCACAATGCAGGAAAATACAGCAGTACAGGAAACAAATTCAATAAATCAGGAACAGACTTCCGGGCAGAATGTAGTCCGGGTAGTGGAAAAAACAGAGACTGTGGAGACAAAGCGCTTGCAGGAGCACTATAATTTCTTTGGACCGGTGACTTTTCTCTATGCCGTATTCTATGCATTTTGCATGTTCCGGAACGGCTCGGGGATCACCTTCCCTTTTTTTCTCGCAGGCACTTTACTGTATTTTGTCTTCTCGCTGTCAAAACTGGGAATTACCTTGAAAAAAGGAAGCGCCTTTTACATGATCAGCATTCTGCTGCTGGGGGTATCCACCTTCTGCACCGACGGATGGGCGATCATAGGTCTGAACAAGCTGGCGGTGTTTCTGTTAGTGATGTGTCTGCTGCTGAATCAATATTTTGATACCACAAAGTGGAAGCTTGGGAAATATGTGGGGAGTATCTGCCAATTGGTGGTTATGAGCTTCGGGGAACTGGGGAAGCCTTTTTCCGATGGCAAAGCCTATTTTCGTGAAAAGGGAAAAGTAAATAAGAAGGTATGGTATGGACTGCTGGGAGTGGTGATCGCACTGCCCATTCTGCTCATTGCCGCCGGATTGCTAAGCTCTGCCGATGCGGTGTTCCGCAAGATGACAGTGGATTTCATGAACTGGATTCGTCCGGGAAATGTATTTAACGTAGTCATCCGGGTAACGTTTCTGTTCTTTACTTCCTATGCACTGACCTCCTACCTGTGCAAGCGAAGCATCCCGGAAGAAGTGAAGGATCGCAGAAAGGGTGAGCCGGTATTGGCAATTACGATTATGTCACTGCTGTCACTATTGTATCTGCTGTTTTCCGGTATTCAGATCTTCGGATTGTTCTTAGGAAAAATGCAGCTGCCGGAGGGCTATACTTACGCACAGTATGCAAGAGAGGGCTTTTTCCAGCTACTGGCTGTCAGCATTCTGAACCTGATCCTGGTATTGGTGTGCCTCAGCTTTTTTAGGGAGAGTAGGGTACTGAAAGTGATTATGACGATTATGTCATTATGTACTTTTATCATGATCGCATCCAGTGTAATGCGAATGATCATTTACATCCGGTATTATTATCTGACTTTCCTGCGGATCTTCGTATTGTGGATGCTGACGGTATTATTCGTCATGTTTATCGGAGTACTGATCAACATTTACAGGGAAAGCTTCCCTCTGTTCCGCTATGGTGTCGTGATGGTGACAGTTCTGTACTTGGCATTGTCCTTCAGCCATCCCGACTATATTATAGCCAGAGTGAATATTGCCAATGCACCCGGCGCAGACTTCTCTTATCTGAGTGATCTCAGTGCGGATGCGGCACCGGTCATTATTCCTTATATGGAGAGTCTTGGGTATGATTTTGGCGCCTATGAACTGGAGAGCCCTACGGATATTATGAGTGAAGATACGCAGGCTCAGTGGTGGGGCAGTTATCAGCCGAAAGGATTCGGATATTATTACCTGAACCATAATAAGAAGCGTCTGGATCAGACATCTCTGCGGACATTTAATATTTCCAGATATATGGCGCGGAAACAGATAGAGGCAAGAATCGATGGAAAATAAAGAAATGAATACGGAAAAAATAAAGTTTTATAAAAAGCATCCGGTGTTGCTTGCATGGCTGATCTCTATATTTATCGGACTGGGCTATGCGCTTTTTACGATCATAGCCTCTGTTATTCATTATGAGCAAAGAGATTATGTATGGGAGATCATTAAGGCTTTTACAGAAATGTTTACCTGGGCAATTTTAATGGGAGCGGTACTGGTATTTCCTGTGGTGCTGACGATCAGCGAAGGAATCTGCCTGATCAGTGAAGCATGGGAACGTCCGGTGAAGGGAGCCTGGCTGTTTGACCAGCATGTATTTTGGCTGGGCGGATTCTATGAACTTTGTTATTTGGGGTTGATTATGGATGTGACATCCGCTGACTGGCAGACGCAGTTAAGCAATTCCAATAAACATACACCGATTTACAGTGGTTCCATGGTTACTTTTATAGTACTCTTGCTGCTGGCATTTATAGGGTATGAGATTCTGCAGAGCATTCCGCTTCGAAAGCTGCCGCCCCTTGTGACAGTCCTGTCGATTTCCGCAATGTACCTGGGACTGCTGGAGCTGATCCTGTTCACAGTACAGATATTCAAGCCGACGATTTTGCTTGATGGATATTTGCTATTATTTCCACTGTGCTGTGTGCTGCTAGTGGTGCGACTGCTTCTGAAGAAAATACGGGAGTGGAATGCACTGATGCAGAATGCGGAGGCGGAACACTTTGGGACGGGGAAGATTTATCAGAATCCCATGCTGCGTTGGTGTGACAGCATTTTGCGGAAGGCTGCATGGTGGCCGGTGCTGGGACTGGTATTGATGTTCCCACTGTTGGGAATCCTGATCGCAATCCTCATGCTGTTTGGGCAGGCACCGGATTCTGTGATTAAAGCATTCACGGAGACCAGCGACTGGAATCTGTCACTAAGACAGGCACCGCAGAATGTCATGTATGATGAACATTATCTATGCACGGTAGCTGCCGGCGGTCATAAAAAGGTCGTAAAGCCTATCCGCCTGGGGAGGCGGCATGGGCATGAAGTCATTGTGAACCGTCAGTTGTGCATCGCCAATGCTTTTGAACAGGTGTTGGAAGAACGGACTCCCGGCTTACACCGGGCACTGCGTCATTTTTATGATACTTACGGGTTCCCTGTGGCGAGACTGATCCACAGTAAATACACGGCGGATCTGGTGTATTTTACCATGAAGCCTCTGGAATGGATCTTCCTGTGTGTGCTGTACCTGACGGACGCCCATCCCGAGAACCGCATTGCCGTGCAGTATACCGGCAAGACGGCAGCGCAGGTGGAAAAATAGTAAAATATTAACTCCCTTTTCGGAATTGTGTACCCACTGAAAAAGAGCCTATAAACATGCATTCACAATGCATAAAAACACGTTCCGGCTATTTCCCACACATGGAAATATACACTTAGATAACATATAATACGAAATATATTTTGTGGAGGATTATGACCATGAAAAAGAAATTATGCAGTATTGTTTGTCTTTGCTACTTTGTTTCAATTATGTTATGTGCATGTGGAAGAAAAGAACAGGGGAATCCTATTAGATTGCCAGCCAGAGAGGATATTGTATCGATTGGTGTCTCTGACGGTGACAAATATGCTATGTCACCTAACACAGAAGGTGAAGCTACGGAGTTTATTGATGAATTTTTATCTATGCTAATGGATATGGAAACAACCAGTCAGCAATCAATCAATGATGCACCGGTCAACAAAGATTCTATTACGATCAATATAAATTGTGATGGGGCGGCAGGAACTACTCTTTTTTACTATGTAGATAAAGGAATCGAATATGTAGAACAGCCATATCAAGGAATTTATAAACCAACGCCTGCTTTAGGTAATTGTATAACTGAAATGCTTGCTTCGGCAGATAATAGACCGCTAATGGTAACATTTCAGGCATCGGTAATTGAAACGAATCATGATTCAATAATAGTAAAACCGGTAGATGGTTCTTTGGAACTTGATTCAGCAGATAAGTTTTATATATCAAACGAAGAGAACCTTGAATTGCAAATTGGAGATTTCGTAGAAATTAGCTATAACGGAGAAATAATGGAATCATATCCTGCGCAATTAGGAGAGGTTTATAAAATTACCGTGATAGAACAGACAGAAGCAAATGCCATGTGGGATAGAATACCTATGGTAAGAATAGATGGTAAATTATACTACGATACAGGGAGAGAAAGCATCATGGATGCACGTTGTGGCACTATGGATGGAGAAATAACATCAACTGTCGATGGAACTGAAATACCAACAGAAGATAATCAGTCTAATTTTGGAAGTGGATTTGGTTATCAGTATGGGGCAGACGATACAATAGAAATTTATATGAATGAAAAGTGGTTCGTCTTTGAATACAGAGAAGAATCTGAATGAGAGAATAAACGATAGATAAGTGAAATTAAATTCAAAAGGCTGTCTCAATAAAGGGATAGCCTTTTTTCAATTCTCAGCCTAAATTTTCTCAATATTCAGTAGGCAAAATCCAAGATACAGTTGCTCAAATTGCTCGAAAAATTAAGAAATGTATGAATATACACTAAAATTGGGGAAATGAACAGCGGGAACACTTTTCCGAAAAGGGAGAATATTAATGGAAAAAGCTCTCCCTTTTGGATATAATAATATTTGAAAGGGAGGCTTTTTTATATGATAAAAGTGAATTGAACTAAATCGGAATTTGAGGGAGGAAACAGTATGAAAAAGATTATTGCAATGGTTCTTTGTCTTGTGTTGGTTTTTTCATTGGCTGGTTGTGGAAATAATGATCAAAGTTCAGATACGCATGATGCGAACTACGAAGAAGGTTATACGGCTGGCTACGAGGTTGGATATAATGATGGGAAGCAGCAAATGGCCGAAAACAAAAAGTACTTTGCACAGTTTTCGGGATCTTTTACAGCTTCCGTTGAACAACTCTTGCCGGATTACTTTGCGCTTCCGGGAAAAACGATTGCCGTAGTTCACTTCTTTCAGGATAAACCATTTTTACTTCGCTTTCAGGAAGATATGACAGGAAAGCTTGTTGAAGGAACGGTTTATGTGTTCGAGTTCAAGACATTTGAAGTTGAACTTCCGGCTGATGAGGAAAATCCAGATATTTCGGATTATATGTATTCAATAGATGTTACTAATTATAGAGTTGCGGAAGATAGCGAACTCGGGTTGGACAGCATAACGCCGACTGTTGAAATAATATCGAAATAAGTAACCGGATTATTTAATTAATAAGAAATCACTGTGGTAAATTCCGATTTATAGAATTGTCTTTTAAGGGGTAATTAT
>ENA-OZSP01000640-OZSP01000640.1-human-gut-metagenome-genome-assembly--contig:-NODE-640-length-9524-cov-6.324744_pt1 | contig 9524 bp, 5 predicted proteins | sample MGYA00243282_ERZ653973 | MGnify/ENA primary metagenome ERZ653973 (study PRJEB26926, sample SAMN06164457) | human gut metagenome | biome: ENVO:00009003; feature: ENVO:2100002; material: ENVO:00002003... | reverse complement strand
GGAGTCCGTCTCGTGGGCTCGGAGATGTGTATAAGAGACAGAGATAAAACATCTGTTTGTATCCATATTGCTGGCAACCGGATTCCAACCGATGATAGCACAATCCGCTTTACGGCAACAGTTTGTAAATTCATCCGTACAGGAAGCTCGTCCCTGGACTTTCTGGTATTGGATGTTTGGCGCTGTAACTCCCGAAGGGATTACCGCCGATCTGGAAGCCATGCACCGTGTAGGTTTGGGTGGAGCCTATCTGATGCCCATCAAGGGAGTGGAGCAGGGACCTCAATACGAAGGGAAAGCCCAGCAGCTTACCCCCGAATGGTGGCGTATGGTCACTCATAGTATGAAAGAGGCCGACAGGCTGGGAATGCAACTGGGCATGCACATCTGTGACGGCTTTGCCTTGGCGGGAGGTCCTTGGATGACTCCCGAAGAATCCATGCAAAAAGTGGTATGGAGTGACACCATTGTGAACGGTGGAAATATCCGGAATCTCACTTTGCCCATGCCCGAAGCACTGGATGGCTATTATGAAGATATCGTTACCTACGCCATTCCATTGGAGCGTCAGCCTGAGGATACTTCATTGAAGCCGAAGGTAACTTTCGGCAATTTGAAACAGGCCGTTATCAAAGATGAATCCAAGGCTGTGAACAGGGATGAGAAAGGAGTCTTCCGTTCCTCTTATCCTTGTTGGATTCAGTATGAATATGCAGAACCTGTGACTTGCAGCAACGTGGAAATTATTTTGGGAGGAAATAACTACCAGGCACATCGCCTGAAAGTATTGGCCAGTGAGGACGGACGGACGTTCAAAACAGTGAAGCAACTGGTCCCTGCCCGGCAGGGATGGCAGAATACGGATTTCCAGTCCACTCATGCCATCCCCCCTGTTACCGCCCGTTACTTCCGTTTTGAGTGGACTCCCGTGGGAAGCGAACCGGGTAGTGAGGATCTGGATGCAGCTAAATGGAAACCGAATTTGAAAATCAATGATATAGTCCTTCATACGGCTCCGCGTATTCATCAGTGGGAGGGAAAAGCAGGACTGGTGTGGCGTGTGGCTACTGCTACTACTTCGACGGAAATACCCGATGCGGCTTGTGTGCAACCGGATGAATTGATCAATCTCCCTTTGTATCAGGGCAGGCTGACCGCCCGTTTACCCGAAGGTAAATGGCGTATTCTCCGCATGGGACATACGGCAACCGGACATGTGAATGCTACTGCCGGAGGAGGTAAAGGATTGGAATGCGACAAGTTCAGCACCAAGGCTGTTCAGAAACAGTTCTCGAACTGGTTTGCGGAAATGTTCAAAAAGACGGATGAAGCCGTGGCACGCCGTGTATTGAAATATATGCACGTAGACAGTTGGGAGTGTGGCAGTCAGAACTGGAGTGATAACTTTGCGGCGGAATTTAAGAAACGCCGTGGATATGATTTGATGCCTTATCTTCCTTTGCTGGCAGGTATTCCGATGGAAAGTGCCGCCCGCAGTGAGCAGATATTGCGGGATGTCCGTACCACCATCGGAGAACTGGTGACTGATGTGTTCTACACTGTATTGGCAGACTGTGCCCGTCAATACGATTGCCGGTTCTCTGCCGAGTGCGTAGCTCCTACTATGGTCAGTGACGGATTGATGCATTATCAGAAAGTGGATCTGCCTATGGGGGAATTTTGGCTGAACAGTCCTACGCACGATAAACCCAATGATATGCTGGATGCCATCAGTGGCGCGCATATTTATGGAAAGAATATTATCCAGGCCGAAGGCTTTACTGAAATTCGTGGCGTATGGGATGAAGACCCTGCCATGCTGAAACCTTTGCTGGACCGTAACTATGCACTGGGTATCAATAAACTCTTCTTTCATGTCTATACCCATAATCCTTGGATGAACCGCCGTCCCGGTATGACCTTGGACGGCATCGGACTCTTCTTCCAGCGCGACCAGACCTGGTGGGAGGAAGGGAAATCTTTTGTAGATTACATCACCCGTTGCCAGACTTTGTTGCAATACGGTCATCCGGTGGTTGATATCGCCGTCTTTACCGGTGAAGAGATGCCGCGACGTTCCATTTTGCCCGAACGGTTAGTTTCGATGCTTCCCGGTATCTATGGAGCCGAACGGGTGGAAAGCGAACGGATTCGGCTGGCTAATGAAGGTCAACCCACCCGTGTGCGTCCTGTCGGTGTTACCCATTCGGCAAACATGGCCGATCCCGAAGACTGGGTGAACCCGATGCGTGGTTATGCCTACGATTCTTTTAACAAAGACGCTCTGTTACGTTTGGCAAAAGCGGAGAATGGAAGAATGGTACTTCCGGGAGGAGCTTCTTATAAAGTATTGGTGCTTCCTACAGCCCGTCCTATGAATCCTGATAACCTGCCGTTGTCTCCTGAGGCACAGGCAAAAGTAGAGGAACTCCGCGCGGCAGGTGTCATTATTCCGCAATTGCCTTATCGGGAAGATGATTTTTCTTCTTTCGGTGTGGAACGGGATGTACTTCTTCCTGCTGATGTGGCATATACTCATCGGAGCGGGGAAGAGTATGAGATTTATTTTGTGGCTAATCAGGTGGACAGTTTGCGTACATTCAACGCTTCTTTCCGCATTGCAGGACGCACTCCTGAATTGTGGAATGCGGTAACAGGAACCATTACCCGTCCGGCACAATGGAAAGAAGCGGACGGCCGTACCGAAGTCGCTTTGTCTTTGCCAGCCAATGGCTCTGTATTTGTCGTATTCCCCAAAGAATCTTCAGAAGTTTCTCCGGAACGGACCGAAAGGGAACCTGTATCCATATCGATCAAGGAATGGACAGTAACATTCCCTTCCGTGCGCAAAACTGTCACTCGTCCGGTATTATTTGACTGGAGTAAGGAAGAGGATGAAAAAATAAAATATTATTCCGGACATGCCACTTACAGAGGGCTATTCAGATGGAAGAATGAACAGGACGGAAGAATTATTCTTCGGTTGGGTAAAGTAGCCAATGTAGCGACTGTACGTGTCAACAGCATTGCATGCGGTACGGCTTGGACAGCTCCATACGAAGTGGACATTACCGATGCGCTTCGTAACGGAACCAATGTCTTGGAAGTGGAGGTGGTGAATACCTGGGCGAATGCGCTCCGTGGAGCAGATCAGGATAAAGCGCCTTTTGAGGGGATATGGACGAATGCAAAATTCCGTCTGCCCGGAGATGATTTATTGCCTGCCGGATGGATGGGACCTTGCGAGTTTTTTAAAACTAAAGAATAATGCTAATCACACATAACATGAAAAATAAGAAACTACTACTGGGCATTGCTTGGGCATGGTTGACTTGCATGTCGGCAAATGCGGAAGTGAAATTGCCCGCTTTCTTTTCAGACGGCATGGTGATGCAACAGCAGACTCGTGCCAATTTATGGGGAACTGCTACTCCCAATGCACCGGTGAAAATTACAACAAGTTGGGATAAACAAACCTATAAAACGACTGCCGATGCAAAAGGCGCGTGGAAACTTGCTTTATCCACCCCCTCTGCCGGAGGCCCTTACACGATCACTTTTGATGATGGAAAGCTGACCGAAATACGTGATATCCTGATGGGGGAATTATGGTTATGCTCCGGTCAGAGTAATATGGAAATGCCCATGAAAGGTTTTAAAAACCAGCCGGTGGAGAATAGCAATACAGATGTGATGAACAGCCGTAATCCGCAACTCCGCCTGTTCACCGTAAAGCGCTCTTCCTCTTTTACTCCGAAAACAGATGTGGTGGGAACCTGGCAGGAAGCTGTTCCGGCAACTGTGCGTGAGTTTAGTGCTACTGCTTATTACTTCGGTCGGATGATACAACAGCAGTTGAATATACCCGTGGGCTTGATTGTAGCTTCATGGGGAGGTTCTGCCTGTGAAGCCTGGATGCATCCGGATTGGTTGAAGGCATTTCCCGAAGCAAAGATTCCCCAATCGGAAGCCGATATCAAGTCAAAGAACCGTACTCCGACTGTACTCTATAACGGTATGCTTCATCCGCTCATCGGATTAGCCATGCGTGGAGTTATCTGGTATCAGGGGGAAGATAACTATAACCGGGCTTCTACTTATGCCGATATGTTCAGTGCACTGATACGCGGGTGGCGCGAAGAATGGCAGCAAGGGGAATTTCCCTTCTATTATTGTCAAATTGCACCTTATGATTATGGAATTATTACTGAGCCTGGCAAGAATGTGATAAATTCTGCTTATCTTCGCGAACAACAAGCTATGGTAGAACACCGGGTGGGCAATAGTGGTATGACTGTATTGTTGGACGCAGGAATGAAAACGGGGATTCATCCGGGTAAAAAGAAGGTGGCAGGAGAACGTCTGGCGCGTTTGGCATTGGTAAAAACTTACGGAATGAAAGGTGTTACGGCCGAAAGTCCTTACTATACAGGAATGGAAGTAAAGAATGATACGGTAATAGTCAGTTTTGATCGGGCACCGATGTGGATAAATTGTAAAGACCGTTTTGAATCATATAACTTTCAGGTTGCAGGTAAAGATCGGGTTTTTTATCCTGCTAAAGCGTGGATACAGAGAAGTAAAATGCTTGTAAAGAGCGAGAGAGTACCTCATCCGGTGGCAGTTCGTTATGGCTTCGAGAATTATGTGGAGGGAGATTTGTTTGGTGAAGATTTACCTGTATCGTCTTTCCGTTCCGATGACTGGTAAAAACAGAAAAAAATGAAGAATATCTTTACGTTTTTATTATTAGTGTTTATTGGCGGGCAGTTTCTGTGGGGACAGCCTGCCAATCTGGTTTGGAATACTCAAAGCCGGAATGCTTCGGAGTCTATGCCCTGCGGGGGTGGTGATATTGGCATGAATGTATGGGTAGAGAATGACGATGTTCTGTTCTACCTTAGTCGTAGTGGTTCTTTTGACGAGAATAACTGTCTGCTGAAGCAGGGTCGGTTTCGTGTGAGGCTCACTCCGAACCCTTTTGCCGGAACGGCTTCTTTTCGGCAGACTCTGCATCTTAATGATGGCTATGTCAGCGTAAGTAGTGATAATGCCACTCTAATTATTTGGGTGGATGTGTTTCATCCTGTGGTACATGTTGAGGTGAAAACGAAGGAACTGACTTCCATGCGTGTGAACTTTGAAAGCTGGCGTTATGAAGATCGTCCGGTGCGTAAAGGGGAAGGGCAGCAATGCTCTTACAAATGGGCCATTCCTGATGGATTGATGACTAGGCGTGACTCTGTCTGTGTGGAAGAAGATAATTTTACTTTTTTCCATCGCAATCCTGAACGTACTATTTTTGATGTGGTAGTGGACCAGCAGGGAATGAATGAAGTGAAGGAACAACTGTATAATCCTTTGAAGAATTTGATTTTTGGGGGGCGTTTATCAGGTGATAATCTGGTTTATAACGGTACACGCCGTGGACATTATGCAGGTACTGAGTATCTGGCATGGATGTACAAAAGCAAGAAACCTACTTATAAGCAGTCTGCACGGATTGTTCTGAATACGGAACAAAGTACGGTTCCTGCATGGGAAGCATCCTTGGCCCGCACTGAGAAGGAAATAAATGTATCCAAAGACAAACAGGCTACCCGCCGTTGGTGGAATGATTTTTGGAAACGTAGCTTTATTGAGGGGGAAGGTGAAGCGGGAGATGCTATCCGTAACTATACACTGTTCCGCTATATGTTGGGATGTAACGCCTATAGTCAGTGGCCTACCAAGTTTAACGGGGGACTGTTTACTTTTGATCCTATGTATGTAGATCAGAAAATGGAATTTACCCCTGATTTCCGGAAATGGGGAGGAGGAACCATGACTGCACAGAATCAGCGTCTGGTTTATTGGCCCATGCTGAAAAGCGGTGACTTTGACTTGATGAAATCACAATTTGACTTTTATCTGCGTTTGTTGCCGACAGCCGAAGCACGTACCCGTACCTATTGGGGACATGCCGGTGCCTGTTTCACCGAACAAATGGAGAACTTCGGTCTGCCCAATCCTGCCGAGTATGGCTTTAAACGTCCTGAAAGCTATGACAGGGGGTTGGAATATAATGCATGGCTGGAATACGAATGGGATACGGTTCTTGAATTTTGTCAGATGATACTGGAAACGGCACGTTATAATGAGGCTGATATCAGCCGTTATATCCCTTTGATAGAAAGCTCACTTAATTTCTTTGATGAGCATTATCGTCAACTGGCATTACAGCGTGGACGTAAGGATTTAGATGGTAACGGCAAACTGGTGATTTATCCGGGATCGGCTTGTGAAACTTATAAGATGGCTTATAATCCATCCTCAACCATTGCCGCGCTGCGCTCTGTTTTACAAACCTACGGACGTAAACCGGACATGCTGGCACGTATTCCTGAGATCCCTTTGCGCATAGTGGATGGGAAGGAAATGATTGCTCCGGCACAGGCTTGGGAACGGGTGAACAATATAGAAACTCCCCAGCTTTATGCTGTATTTCCCTGGCGTATGTATGGAGTGGGGAAGGAAGGTCTGGAAATAGCCCGTAATACCTATCTATATGATCCCGATGCACAGAAATTCCGTTCACATACCGGATGGAAACAAGATAATATCTGGGCTGCCTGTCTGGGTATGACTGAGGAGGCTGCACAACTTACCTTACAGAAAATGGCAAACGGACCTCATCGTTTCCCTGCTTTTTGGGGACCGGGCTATGACTGGACGCCTGATCATAACTGGGGAGGCAGCGGCATGATAGGTATGCAGGAAATGCTGTTGCAGGAAGCCGATGGAAAGATTTTATTGTTTCCTGCTTGGCCCAAAGATTGGGATGTGCATTTCAAATTGCATGCTACAGGACAGACTACTGTAGAGGCTGTTCTAAAAGGGGGGACGGTGGTTGGCTTGACCGTATTACCTAAAGAACGGGAGAAAGATGTAGTAAATTGTTTGCTGAATAAATAATTTAAGGGTAAGGAGGTGTGTTTTGTAAATTCACCTCCTACTTCTTTGTATATACTCGATTGGGAACTTGTCACTCCTTTTGTTTTTCTATTCTTATCTATTTGTATGGCAATCAGTGCCGGAACATTGTTTGATGGCTTTGGTTATCTTTGTTGAGTAAACAAGAACTAAAATGTCCGATGCTTTGTTCTTACTATCATAAATAGATTTAAAATGGTTATGAAAAAGATTTTGATAGCTTTGGCCTTATTGCTGACAGGCATTGCAAGCGGATCGGCATGTACCGGTATTTCATTCCTCGCTGAAGATGGCGGATATGTGCAGGCACGTACTATAGAGTGGGGGGACAGTTATCTTCCGAGTGAATATGTTATTGTTCCCAGAGGACAGGATTTGGTATCTTATACTCCAACGGGTGTAAATGGCTTGAGATTTCGGGCTAAATATGGTCTGGTAGGACTGGCTATCATTCAGAAAGAGTTTGTGGCTGAAGGACTGAATGAAGTAGGGCTTTCGGCTGGATTGTTTTATTTTCCCCATTATGGGAAGTATGAAGAATATGATGAGGCTCAAAATGCAATTACTTTGTCGGATTTGCAGGTGGTGAACTGGATGCTTTCCCAATTTGCTACTATAGACGAAGTGAGAGAAGCTATAGAAGGGGTGAAGGTGGTGTCTCTTGATAAACCTGGTAAAAGTTCTACGGTACATTGGCGCATTGGCGATGCTAAAGGAAATCAAATGGTGTTGGAATTTGTAGGTGGTGTTCCTTATTTTTATGAAAATAAAGTAGGAGTACTCACCAATTCTCCCGATTTTCCATGGCAGGTGACTAACTTGAATAATTATGTAAATCTATATCCGGGAGCTGTCACTCCACAGCAATGGGGTGGGGTGACTATTTTCCCTTTTGGCGCAGGTGCCGGATTTCATGGCATTCCGGGGGATGTAACTCCTCCATCCCGTTTTGTTCGTGTAGCGTTTTATAAGGCAACAGCTCCGGTGTGTCCTACAGCGTATGACGCTATATTACAAAGCTTTCATATCCTGAATAATTTTGATATTCCTATCGGTATAGAATATGCATTAGGGAAAGCACCTGATATTCCTAGTGCCACACAATGGACTTCGGCTATTGATTTGACAAACAGGAAAGTGTATTATAAAACAGCATACAATAACAATATTCGTTGTATTAGTATGAAGAAGATTGATTTTGATAAAGTGAAGTATCAGTCGTATCCATTGGATAAGGAGTTGAAACAGCCTGTAGAAGAGATTATTGTGAAATAGTGCAAGGGCTTGGAAACTGTTGGCGGAAGTACATGGAAGTTTTAATTGCAATGAATGAATAATGGATAAAATGCATTTTTTTTAGAAAAAAGTTCTAGAAATGTTTGCAGATACAAAAATAAACTGTACCTTTGCACTCGCAATTCGGAAGAATAGCAATAATAAAGGATTGATTCGCTAGCTCAGCAGGTAGAGCACAACACTTTTAATGTTGGGGTCCTGGGTTCGAGCCCCAGGCGGATCACTGAAACAACAAGAAGAATCAAGCAAATTCCTGATAATCAGATATTATCAGGAATTTCTTTTTTCTGGCAGGTAGCTCCTTGCTAAAACAATTATCGCAAGCTCTGCATCCTTGAATATGTTTATGCGCAGTATTAAACTGCACAACACTGTTGCCCGCTTCGGATGCTCCTTTCGCAAAAGCGTCCGCCATAAGGTCGCTGTTACCTCCCCGTCGTGGGCTGCCGGTTAAAATCAAAATTCGTTTGCTCATATCCTTTACATTTATTCACCCATACGGAAATCTCCTACGTTGTCATGACTAAGAGTTATATCTTCGATGATGCTTGTGCATCCACCATGTTGCGGACACTGGCTGCTGATGCCGAGATATATTTGATCGGGATATTCATTACGATACAGACGCACCATATGCCACTCTTTTTTGTCTAATGAATAGTAGCTGGCGATAGTGCGAGTATCAGAAGATATTTTCATATAGACTGATTTTGCGTCTATCTTATCATGGTTATTGTCATCCGATGTACCTTGTGTTCGTACCGTTACGATGCGGTGGTTGCCATATTCGTCCTGCTCAAAGGCAAGTTTCTGCCAAAGTGTATCGTTGACATACACAAAAAGATCGGCGGCATTGTAAAGTCCATCAGAGGTAAACTCAGGGGTTACTTTAGCTGTCAGCGTGAATGGCTTTGTATTATCGGTCGGAATCAGTAACACAGGCAGTGTATTGTTGGACAGCTTACCCTCGTTAGGATCACAGAAGAAGTCAAGTCCTCCGGGACAGTTGAATTCCAATCCTCCGTCTGCAAGTATGGTTACACATGTATCTGCGCCATTGATGGATTTGGTAAAAGTGACATCTCCCACTTTTATCTCACAGTCTGTGATTTGGCTTGTTTCAGCCACTTTACCGGTCAAATCCGGTTCACTTGTTTTGGACTCTTTGTGCTGCTGACATGCAGCTAAAGGGAGGCATCCAACAAGAAACTGTCTCTTATACACATCTCCGAGCCCACGAGACGGACTCCTATCTC
>ENA-OZSP01000619-OZSP01000619.1-human-gut-metagenome-genome-assembly--contig:-NODE-619-length-9675-cov-3.666528_pt1 | contig 9675 bp, 14 predicted proteins | sample MGYA00243282_ERZ653973 | MGnify/ENA primary metagenome ERZ653973 (study PRJEB26926, sample SAMN06164457) | human gut metagenome | biome: ENVO:00009003; feature: ENVO:2100002; material: ENVO:00002003... | reverse complement strand
GCCTTCCTGGCTTGTTGTATCGCGAACGCCCTTCTGGGCCGCCTGGTCAGCGTCAGCGTCACAAACTTCCCGCGAATCCTGAACACGCTTCAAGGGACCTTCGACGACGAACGCCAGAAGCGGATCGACCGCCTTCAACAGTATTCCCTTCTGGTGATCGACGACCTGGGGGTCGAGCGGGACACGGCGTTTTCCGTCGAACAGGTCTACAACGTGATCGACACCAGGGCCAGGTCCGGGAAGCCCCTGATCGTCACGACGAATCTGTCCATGAAGGACCTTCAAAACCCGCCGACCCTGGCCCATAGCCGAATCTATGACCGCGTCCTGGAAATGTGTCCGATCCGGCTGAAACTGACCGGGGAATCCCGGAGAGTAAGCAACGCGAACGACCGGAAGGACAAGGCGCGGCGTCTTCTGGGCCTGGAAGGGGCGTGACTATGAGGAAGTACAAACTGACGATCCCTGGGATTCTCCCAGGGCTGAACGAATACATCGACGCGGAACGGTCCTATAAGGGCAAATACAAGGCCGCGTCCATGAAGAAGCAAGCCCAGAACGTGATCGGCTACATGGTGAAGACCCAACTTCGGGGGGTCCGCTTCACCCGCCCCGTGGTGATCCATTACCTGTGGATCGAGCCGAGCCGCCGGCGCGACAAGGACAACGTCGCGTTTGCGAAGAAGTTCATTCAGGACGCCCTGGTAGAAGGCGGCGTCCTTCGGAATGACGGCTGGGCCGAAATCGAGCATTTCACAGACGACTTCGCCGTGGACCCGAAGAACCCCCGCGTCGAAGTCACGATCGAAGAATATGAAGGAGGAAAGCACAATGGTAAAAGTAAAAATTAAGGACCTGGCGCCCGGCGCCTTCTTCGACATCGGCCCCGTGAAGGTCAAGGTCAACGAACACCGGCAGACCTACGAAGTCGGGAAGGGCGTCATGGACTACCTGGCGCGGGACCTTCTGGCCGACTTCCGGGCCGCCGGCGGCGTCCTTCTCCCTGTGAAGCCGAACGGGACGGTCTATGTGATTCACCGCCGGCGCGTCATGTCGGCGACGGTCATGTTCGTCGGGGCCGGAGCGGACGGCCTGACTTCGTTCAGCGTCCTTCGTGGGCGCCTGGGGACGACGGCCTGGGCGTCCATGCAGTTCACGGAAAACGACATCGGCCAGACGGTCTTCCTGACGGCCGAAGACGCACAGGCGAAGCTGGAAGAAGGCGACGACCATGAAGGAAGAAAAGTTCCTTGATACGATCCGGCGGAAAATGGCAGACCGGCCGAAAATATGCGCGACCTGTGGACACCTGGTCCGCCTGGGCGGGACGCTGATCGGCTGTGACGCCTGTGACAAACTGATCCTTCCGGACTATCCCCCGTATTACGGGAACATGACGTGTCCGGACTGGAAGGCATGAAGAAGGAGGAAGCATGAAACCGATTTATGAACCGAAGGGACGCGCCGGCGAATATGGGGACTTCGCGGTCAACATATATTCCGGCTGTCCACATCGTTGTTACTACTGTTTCGCGCCCCAGGTCCTACACCGTGAGCGTGAACAGTTCCATTCGCACACTGAACCGCGCGCCGGGATCGTCGACGCCGTGAAGCGCCAGCTTGAAAAGGACGCTATTTCCGGGAAGCTGATTCACCTTTGCTTCACCTGTGACCCGTACCCGGCCGGGGCGGACACCACGCCGACGCGGGAGATTATCAAGGCCATAAAGGCCGCCGGGAACAACGTCCAAATACTGACGAAGGGCGACGGCCGGCGCGACTTCGATCTTTTGGACGGCGGCGACTGGTACGGCGTAACCTATTCTTGCGACGACACAATGGCGAGAACGAAAGAGCCTGGTGCCGCCAGCCCGTCAACCCGGCTTCTATGCCTGGAAATGGCAAAAGCCGCCGGGATCAAAACGTGGGTGTCCTTTGAACCCGTCATTGACGCCCAGGCCGTCCTGACCTGTATCAATGACCACGCCGACATCATCGACAAGGCCAAAATCGGGAAACTGAACTACTGGCCGTCTGACATCGACTGGCGGTCCTTCGGACACGCCGCCGAAATGGCCTGTCAGGAAGCCGGCCTGGACTACTACATCAAGGAAGACCTACGAAAGAAAATGGAGGAAGCCACATGAAGAACGACATCATGGACGCCTTTTCGGCGTTCTTCCTGGGAGCCGCCGGCGCCGTGGCCGCTGTGGCCTTCCTGACGGCCCCTGTGGGCCACGGAATCGCCGGCCTGGTAAACTGGCCCGTCCTGGCCGTGGCGGCCGCCCTGGGCGCCGTGGGGGCCTTCCTGTGGGGCAAACAGGCGCGACACATTCCCGGACCGGCGAGGGGAACCGCCCTGGACCGCCTGGGGGCGATCTACGGCCTGAAACGAAGGACCAGGAAGACCTTCACCCTTCCCTTCGCAACGATCCGCGTCATGGAGCGGGACAAGGACTTCCGCCGCCGGATCGCCAGAGCCGTGACACGCCGGCCCCAGGAAGTCGCGGCGTACATCTTCACACAGGCGCGGGAAGGCGCCCCGTGGTGAAGACCTGTTCCGTGTGCGGCCGCCAGGTGAAGGTGACGGTCGCCTGTCCCTATCAGCGACACGGCCTGGAAACCTGTCCGGACTGTTGCGCGAAGTGCTACCATTCAGAGCCGTTCCCCTGTCCGGAGTATGAAAGTAGAAACCGTGAAAGGGGTGACACATTGAAGGACACAAAGACCGGCAAGGCCCCCGCCGGCGGCGAAAACGCCGCGAAGAAATGGGCCGAAATCCTGGACTTGCCCGAAGACCAGGCGATCCCGTGTGTGGTGGCGTTTGCTTGCCTTCGCTATCATGGGAAATCATTTGTCCGCAAACTTGCGACCGGTTCCGGAAGGATCACGACATGGCAATCCCTGAAAATCGGGGTGGCCCTGTTCTTCTGGAAGCTGGCCCAGAAGCGGGACCCCTGGGGCGAACTGTACCGGATCACGAAGTTCGCCCAAGCATGGAAGGAAGGTGATTCTATATGAACGACGTGAAACTGTCCGGACGCCTGACGCGCGATCCGGAGTTGAAGCAAACGCCGAACGGCGTCCCTGTGGCAACCTTCGCCCTGGCCGTCGACCGAAAGTTCAACCGCGAGGAAGCGGACTTCATACCCGTCACGACCTAGCGGAAGACTGCGGAGTTCGTCGCGAAGTATTTCCGCAAGGGCCAGCGCGTGATTATCGCGTCCGGCCGGATCAGGGTCGACCCCTACACTGACAAGGACGGGAACAAAAGAACCCGCTTCGAAGTGGTGGCCGACGAAGTCGAGTTCGGGGAATCCAAACGCGCCCCGGAAGACCAGGAAGCCGGAAGCGTGGCCGCCGACTACATGACCAGCGGACAATTTGAAGAACTGGGAGAGGAAGACGCCGGCGATCTTCCCTTCTGACACCAGGAAAGGGGGTGAAACGACATGGACGCCAGACAGGCAAAGCGGGACAGCGTGGAGAAGACCACCGGCCGCGTTTATGACATCTTGAAGAATCACGACCAGGAATCCCGGACGATCGAAGCCCAGATCGAAGCGGAGCGCGCCGCCCTGGAAGAAGACCTGGCCGAAATCCGGTCCAGAGCATACCCGCGCGGGGTCCGCTATGACACGCCGCGCGTCCAGTCGTCCCCTGACCCTGACGGCCTACTTGTGAAGGTCGCCGCCGCGATCGAGCGCCGGACCGACCGGACGAAAAGAGCCGTCGCCGCCCTGGAAGAACGACAGCGCCAGATCGACCGCGTACATGACGCCGTCCTGGATATGGACGCAAGGTCGAAGATCGTCCTTCTGACGCTATACTACCCGCGCCGGACATACGCCCAGGCCGCCGAACTTCTGGACATGGACGTTTCCACCGTCAGCCGCCAGAGGAAAACAGCCGTCGACCGCCTGGTCCGGAAATATATCCGCCTTCACGGGAATATCGAATGAACCTTCCCGTCGGCGGAAAACTTTTTGCACATGATTGCACATCTTTGCATAAGTCTGCACATACTTGCACTTGTAACGGCTATAAGAGTGTGCGAAAATGCTACAAGGGAACCTTGCCCAGTTCCCGACCTCCTTTTTTATAGGGCGCAGAAAGGAACGTCTTCACAGGCGTTCCTTTTCTGTTGCCCGAAAAGGAATGGACACCCACAGAAAGGACGGTGAAGAATCGTGGGAAAACTGACGAAGAAGAATGAAGTCTTCTGTGACGAATACCTGATCGACCTGAACGCGACCCAGGCCGCGATCCGCGCCGGATATTCCGTGGAATCTGCGGGGAGTATCGGAAGTGAATTACTGAAAAAACCTGAAATCCGCGCGCGCATTGAAACCGCTATGGCCGAACGGTCGAAGCGGACGGGGATCAATGCCGACCGCGTCCTTCGAGAACTGGGCCGGATCGCCTTCGTCGACCCTTCTGACGTGATCGACCTTGACACGGCAGAAGTGAAGCCTGGCGCCAGCAAGGACGACCTGGCCGCGATCGCCGGAATGAAGGTCAAATATGTCCCACACAAGGACTTCGACGAAAACGGCGATCCGATCATCGAACAGGCCATTGAACGCGAAGTCCGGCTATGCGATAAGCTGAAAGCGCTGGAAATGTGCGGCCGTCACCTGGGAATGTTCAAGGACGACCCGGACAGCGCGGCGCCTGTGACGGTGGTGATCAATTATGACTACGGTCAGCAAGGCGGGAATTGAGTTCCGAGCGTCGGCCCAGTTCAACCCCGTCTTCCGCCCTGTCAATGAGTGGCGCGGCCGGTATAGGATTCTGAAAGGGTCCGCCGGTTCCGGGAAGTCGGTCAATATCGCCCAGGACTACGTCGCGAAGCTGTCAGACCCGGCCTTCCGGGGGGCGAACCTGTTAGTCGTCCGGAAGATCGAGGAAACGAACCGCGACAGCACCTTCGCAGAGTTACAGGCGGCAATATACCGAATGTTCGGGCCATACGCCGACCGCTTCTGGAAGGTCAACCTGAACCCCCTGGCCCTGGAATGTCGGACCACGGGGAACCGGATCATATTCCGGGGCGTGAAGGATCAGCGCCAGCGTGAGAAGGTGAAGTCGATCACCTTCAAGAACGGAAAACTGGTCTGGATATGGTGTGAGGAAGCGACGGAACTTCTTTCCGAAGACGTCGACATTCTGGACGACCGTCTTCGTGGCAACCTGGACGACGTCAACCCGAATCTGTTCTACCAGATCACAATGACCTTCAACCCGGTCAGCGCGACACACTGGATCAAGGCCCGGTATTTTGACAAGGCCGATCCGGACGTCCTGACCCACCATTCGACCTATAAGACGAATCGGTTCATAGACCCCGCCTATTTCCGCCGCATGGAGCGACGGAAGGAAGAAGACCCGGAAGGCTATCGTGTCTATGGCCTGGGAGAATGGGGCGAACTGGGCGGCCTGATTCTGACGAACTTCGAGGTTCACGACTTCCCGACCGGGCGCGACTACTTCGACGGCTTCTATTACGGCCAGGACTTCGGCTTCAACCATGCCGACGCAATCCTGGGGATCGGCTGGAAGGACGGCGAAATCTATGTCACGTCTGAAATATACGTCTTCGAGAAGGACACCGAAGAAATAATCGGCCTTGCCCGTCAGGCCCACGTCGACCCCCGCGTCGAAATGTTCTGTGATTCAGCAGAGCCGGACCGGATCAGGACATGGCAGAAGGCCGGCTTCCGGGCCTACCCTGTGAAGAAAGAGCCTGGAAGCGTGAAGGCCCAGATTGACTTCCTGAAAGGCCGAAAGGTCCACATTCACCCTTCATGCGTGAACACCTTGAAGGAAGTCCAACAGTGGAAATGGAAAAAGGACCCGACCACGGGCCTTTACATCGACGAACCAGTGGAGTTCATGGACGACGCTATGGCGGCCCTTCGCTATGGCGTGGAGCGTCCGCGCCGTGGATCGTCTATCGAAGTTTTGAAATGAGGTGGTATGAATGGAACTGTCCGTCATGGACCGGATCAACATGATCCTGTCGGACCCTGAAAAGGCGCCTATGACCCTGGCCCAGATCGTCAGTGAGGAAATCAGGGAGTTCAAGGCGTCCGACCAGTACAAGGTCATGGTGGAAGCCGAACAATATTACAGGAACCGGTCGGCCGTCCAGAAGAAGACCGTGGACGTCGCCAACAGGTCGAACGCCAGGATCGAACGGCCGATCCTGAAAAAGCTGGTGGACCAGAAGGCGAACTATCTTCTGGCGAAGCCCTGGACCGTGGACACCGAAAGCGAAACATACGGCGCGGCCCTGAATGAAGTCTTCGACCAGACCTTCCGCCGGAAGATCAAGTCCCTGGGGAAAGGCGCCGTAAAGTCCGGGATCGCCTGGATTCAGCCCTATTTTGACGACGACGGCCGCCTGGCCTTCATGCGTGTCCCTTCGACAGAGGTCGTCCCCTTGTGGCGGGATTCAGAGCGAACGAAGCTGGACGCCTTCATTCGCTTCTACGATCAGATCATCTACATCGGGACCAGGAAGCACACGATCACACACGCCGAGTTTTGGTGGACCGGCGGCGTCAAGTATTTCAAGACTGACGCCTTCGCCGGGACCGGCGCCGGCGACTTCGCCGTGGACAAGGATCACGGGACAGAGGAAAGCGACTGGACCGAACCACACTTCGTCGTCGACGAAAAGCCCTACAACTGGGAAGAAGTTCCGATCGCGTGGCTGAAATACAACGAAGAAGAACTTCCCCTGTGCTACTTCATAAAGGACCTGATCGACGACATCAACTGGCAGAACAGCGTCACGGCCGACGTCCTTCGGGACGTGGCGAAGTTCATCTATATCCTTCGGAACTACGGCGGAACCGATCTGGCGGAGTTCTTGAAGGACTTGAAGGAACACATGGCGATCAAGGTCACGACCGACGGCGGGGTCGACAAATTACAGGCCGATCTGAACATCGACGCCGTCATGGCTTTCCTGGACAATGAGCGCCGGGACATCTATGACTTCGCGGCCGCCGTGGACACGAAGGACCCTGACCTGGGGAACGCCAGCGGGACGGCGATCAACTTCCGATATATGGACCTGGACGCCGACTGTGATTCCCTGGGGACCGAACTTCAAGACACCTTCCGCCGGCTGAAACTGTTCATCGACGTCTACTTCCAGATCACCGGGAAGGGCGACTTCACCGGCGACACCTTCGACATCGTGTTCAACATGGACCTTCCGGTCAATGAAACGGACGTGATCAACAACGCCCGGAACAGTGACGGCCTGATCAGCAAGCGGACGATCCTTCAAAATCACCCCTGGGTGAAGGACGTCGACGAAGAACTGGATCAGCTTGACGCCGAAAAGAAGGCCGCTATGGAAGACTTCGGCGAAGGACTGTTCGACGATTCCCTGGGAGCCGGGAACAGGCCCCAGGCGGCCCAGGAAGGCCAGGAAGGGGCCGCTGGAAAGGCTGGTGGCCTGAATGACGAATAAAGACTACTGGATCGCCAGGGCCATTCAGCGCGAGAATGAAGCCTACCTTCGCGGCGCCGGCCTGACAGTGAAAATGTTCCAGGAATACGACACGGCCGCGAAGGCGATCCGAAAGGAGATCGGCGACTTCTACGCGAAGTATGCCGGGAAGCATGGCCTGACCTATGACCAGGCCGTTCGCCTTCTGACCCGGAAAGAGTTCCAGGAATGGAAGGCGACCCTGGCCGAATACGTCGCCAGGATCGCCAGTGAGCCGGACCCCCACGTCAAGGCCCTTCTGACGGCCCAACTGGACGCCCTGTCCACGAACAGCCGCATTTCCCGCCTTGACGCCCTTCTGGGCCAGATCGACATGAAACTGAACGACCTGTTTGATCAGGGCGTGGCCCAGATGAAAGCGGAGTTCGGCGACGCCTTCCAGGAAGGCTATTACAAAAAGGTCTATGACATTCAGTCCCGCGCCGGCTTCATGGCAGAGTTCGCGAAACTGGACGAAGACGTGGTCGAAAACGTCCTGTCCTATCCCTGGTCCGGGGCTATGTTTTCCGACCGGCTATGGCAGAACAAACAGGCCCTTCTGTTCCATATCAGGGAAACGATCACACAAGGCGTCATGCAAGGGAAAAGCGTCGCCGAAGTGTCGAAGACCCTGTCGTCCAGAATGGGCCAGTCCTACAAGGCCGCCGAACGCCTGGTCAGGACCGAAACCGCCCATTTCCACGGGGAAGCCGACAAGGCCGCCTATAAGGCCGCCGGCGTCGACGAATATGAATACGTCGCCACGCTGGACAGCCGGACCTGTGAAACGTGCGCGGCCCTGGACGGGAAACACTTCAAGGTCAAGGACGCCCAGGCCGGCGTCAACTATCCGCCCATGCACCCGAACGACCGTTGTACTACGGTCGAATATGACCCCGACGACGCCCTGGACTGGTACAATTCCGGGAAGCCCATGCCGAAGAATATGACCTATGAAGAATGGTATGACCAACAGGTCGCCCAGAATGGCGCCGGCTACGTTGAAACAGAGCGGAAAAAGGCGTATAATATGAAGGCCGACGCCGCCCAGTTCACCCAGTACGCCGACCGCCTGGGAGCGGACGCCCCTGTCAGCCTTGACGCCTTCCAGGAAATGAAGTACACAGACCCGGACGCCTGGTCCGACCTGAAATCCTTCTATTCCTACAAGGGGCGCGTCCCGGAATCCACCAGGGGACACTTCGACGCCTACAAGCGAATCAGGGCGACAGGAATCCACGGGACCGTCAGGGTCCCGCCAGCTTCGGTCGATCTGGACACGCTGACCCTGGACGCGGCACACATAGCCGCCAGGGGCCACGGCGTCACCCTGGACGAAGCGAAGGCGTTCATTCAGAAGGCCGGCTTCTCCATAAGGCGGAAGCATTGGACCGGCGACGTCTTCGTCAACTACTATTCCGCCGAAGGCGCGGCCTATGTCCGCGTCGGCGACGGCGTGATCCGGACCGCCTTCAAGGAATCAGAGTTCGACGACAAGGTCAGAAAGGCCGTGGAAGCTATGGAGGGATCAACATGAACCAGAAGACCGTCTTCTGTCCCCTGTGTGGCCGTGAAGTCACCGGGGACGAATGTTTCGATATATCAATGGTCGCCGAAGGGACCACGCCAGACCGGTTCCTTCCGAACGACATCAAGCCCGAACAGGTGAAAGCAAATGAAAACACCTGTTTGAAGTGCAAATACCACCCGGAATAAGACGTCGCCCGTCTGGGCGGCGTTTTATTATACCCTTTTTCGTTGAAAATGGCGTTCCCCGTCCTGGGGGGCGCTTTTTTCATACCCGTTCAGCCGCCCCCGCCCGGCGAACAGGCGGGACCGCAAAGCGCGTGGAAGTCGCGATATAAACAGCGGGAACAGAAAGGAGAATCCACCATGATCACAGAGAGCGTCAGAACCATTCTGGGGGCAGACCTGACAAACCAGGTCGAAGCGGCCCTGAAAGGCAAGGGCAAGGACGGAAAGGACGTGGACCTGGTCGTCGGAAACGACGGTTCCTTCGTCCCGGCCGAGAAGTTCAACGGTGCGAACAGCGGCAAGACCAGCGCGGAAAACGCCCTGAAAGCCGCCGCCGAAGCCTTGAAGGCGATCGGAGGGTCCGGCGATCCCGCGAAGATCGCGGAAGACGTCAAGACCGCCCGGACCACGAT
>ENA-OZSP01000618-OZSP01000618.1-human-gut-metagenome-genome-assembly--contig:-NODE-618-length-9682-cov-6.542952_pt1 | contig 9682 bp, 8 predicted proteins | sample MGYA00243282_ERZ653973 | MGnify/ENA primary metagenome ERZ653973 (study PRJEB26926, sample SAMN06164457) | human gut metagenome | biome: ENVO:00009003; feature: ENVO:2100002; material: ENVO:00002003... | reverse complement strand
ACCCGCGAAGGGTCTTCGACCCTCTCGACACCCTTTTCGCGATTGAGTTGGTGACTTCTTCTTACTTCTTCCGCGTGTTTATCCACAGGATACCCACACAATCCACGCGATTTCAGGGAAATAAAACCACATTTACATCATGGTCGTTGGGTTGTACTCAAAGTACACCTCCGCGCCCTCCTGCTTCTCCCGCGCCAGTTCGCTCAATGCCGCGGCGAACTGCTCCGTCTCCGGATGCACCAGCAGCTTCATCAGCACATGCCAGCGCGTTTTTCCGCGCAAAACCGTGATGCTCGGCTGGTCAAGCCGCACCATCAGCGCCCGCTTCTTCCACTGCGGATGCGCGTTAAGCAGCTCCTCGCACCGCGCATGAAGCATTGTCGCGACCTCTCGCGCCTTCTGCGGCGAATTGCTCTCCACCAGCAGGCGCGCCAGAATCGTGAACGGCGGATACAGCCCCGTCCGCCGGCGATCGAACTCCAGCTCAAAGAACGCGCGGTAGTCCTGCGCGGCAGCGGTCTGAATCACCTCATCCTCCGGCTTGTACGTCTGGATGATGACCTGCCCCGGCAGTGTGCCGCGTCCGGCGCGCCCGGCGACCTGCGTCAGCAGCTGGAATGTCCGCTCCCGCGCGCGGTAGTCGGGCAGATTCAGCGTCATATCCGCCGCAATCACGCCCACCAGCGTCACCTTCGGGAAATCCAGCCCCTTGGCAATCATTTGCGTGCCGACGAGCAGCTTTGCGCGCCCGGAGCGGAACTCATCGAGCAACTTTGCGTGACCATCCTTGCCGGAGGTCGTGTCAATATCCATGCGGATGACGTTTTCCTGTGGGAAGAGTTTCTTCAATTCTTCCTCGATTTTCTGCGTCCCCGCGCCGAAATAGCGGATGTACTTGCTGCCGCATTTCGGGCAGGTGTTCGGCGGCAGCGCGGCGAATCCGCAGTAGTGGCAGTGGAGTTTCGCCTCAGTCTGCCCGCTGCCCACGACGTGGTAGGTCATGGCGACATCGCAGTTCGGGCATTTGACGACATAACCGCAGCTTCGGCAGCTGACGAAGCTGTTGTACCCGCGCCGATTCATCAGCAGCATGGCCTGTTCGCCGCGCGCGACGCAGTTCTTGAGTGCCGCGACCAATTGCCCGGAAAATACGCTTCGGTTGCCGTTCTCCATCTCCTTGCGCATGTCTACCAGCGTGACCTGCGGCATCGGGCGGTTGCCGACGCGGGAGGGCATTTCAAGCAGCACATAATCCCCGCGCCGTGCCCTGGCGAAGGACAGAATGCTGGGCGTAGCGGAGGCAAGCAGAAGCGTCGCGTGCTCATTTTCGCATCGGCGGATGGCAACTTCGCGCGCGTCATATCGCGGATGACGGTCGGAGATGTACGTCGATTCGTGCTCCTCATCCACGACAATCAGCCCCAAGTTCCCGCACGGCGCGAACACCGCTGACCGTGCGCCGATGACGACCCGCGCGTCGCCGCGCCGGATGCGCCGCCACTCATCAAAGCGTTCGCCCGCGCTGAGCCGCGAGTGCAGCACCGCCGCAACCGCCCCGAACCGCGCCCGAAACCACATGACCATTTGCGGCGTGAGAGCGATTTCCGGCACGAGAATCATGGCGGATTTCCCCTGCACGAGCGTCTGGCGCACGAGGCGGATGAACACCTCGGTTTTGCCGCTGCCCGTCACACCGTGGAGCAGGTATTTCCCCTGTCCACTGCGCAAATCCGGCAGCATGACAGACAGCGCTTCCTCCTGCCCCGGCGTGAGGGGCGGGTCAGGGACGGCGGTGTCCGGCGTATTGCCGCCCGGTCGGCGCAGCACTTCTTCTTCCCGCAGGGCAATTAGTCCGGCTGCTTCTATCTGGCGCAGCGCTTGCAGCGGTTCGCGGACGAGCAGCTTCAATTCCTCCACCGGGTGCGTCCGCCCGTCGGATAAGACCGTCAGCAGCAGACGCCGTTTCGGCGAGCGTTTCTCCGCCAGTGCCGCCGCTTCCAGCATTTCGCGTGGCTTCGCGGCCTGCGCGACCGTCTGCGTTTTCACCTGAATGCGTCCACCGCGCATTTGGGCGGGCAGCATCAGCCGCAGCGTTTCCGCCAGTGGGCAATGCACGTCGTCCGCCATCTGCTGGGCGAGCGTCAGCAGCGTGGGGCAGATAGCGGCATAATCCTCCAGCGGGCGGAGGATGTCGCGGAGCTTTTCCGGCGGCACGTCCGTCTCCTGCGTCAGGGAGAGAACGACCCCCTCCTTGCGCATCCGCCCGAACGGAACTTCCACGCGCTGTCCGGCGGTGAGCGTCATGCCGTCCGGAATGCGGTAGGTAAACGTGTGCGCAACATTCTCATGCACAATGTCCACAATTACCTGTGCGTACAGGACACTCACCCCTTTCTGCTCAATGCGCTAATACACCATTGTTTATTATACATCGGAATGCCGAAGGGGTCAAGGAAAAAAGGCATGTTTCTGCGATTTCCCAAAACGAAAAAAGCGGTCACGCGACCGCTTTTCAATGCGCAATGATTTCTCAAATTGCTAATTACTCCTCGCATTTTCCGTGAATCACATGGATGGCGACGATGACGACCCCCGCCAGCATTTCCGCAACGGACATCCCCATCAGCACACCCGAAAAGAATTCCTTGACATGGCTGCCGCCGACCAGCGCAGACAATGCGTTGCTCGCGATGCCCAGCAGAATCAGCAGAACGCCGTAGAGAATATGCTGCTCATAGACTGTGCGCTGCATCCGGCGCAGCAGGTCAAGCATCTGTGCGTCATGCGTCAGCTGCATTTCTTCCTTCTGCGGCGAATCCTTGCCGTTGAGCAGTTCCGGCAGGGTGATACCCAGCGCCGTGCAGAGCGCTTCCACTGCGTCAGCATCGGGCAGACGTTTGCCCGTTTCCCAGCGCATCAAGGATTTCTGCGATACGCCAATTTTCTGCGCCAGCTGCTCCTGCGTCATTCCTTGCGCAGTGCGCTTGCCTGCGATATACTGACCAATTGCCGCCTGATTCATAAGCACACTTCCTTTGATAGCCGCACCCCTCTTGGAGTACTTTCCGTATCATAGCACGACTTTGTAACGAATGTCGGAAGTGTTTGTAAATATTTTGTGAACAATAATTGCGTCGAAACTGTTGCAAAAAGAACCTGTTCAAGCAGGAGAAAATGTGCTATAATAAGGCATAATCAACCATACTGGAGGTGTTTCTGCGTGGCACACAAGCCTGTATTGTATATTGTGATTCCCTGCTACAACGAAGAAAGCGTACTGCCGATTACCAGCGGCATGTTCCGCGACAAGGTGCGTCAGCTCGCAAACGCGGGGAAAATCAGCGACGAGAGCCGCATTCTGTTCGTCAACGACGGCAGCAAGGACAAGACGTGGGAGATTATCACGGCGCTGTCCGCGAAAGACCCGTGCTTCCAAGGCATTGCGCAGAGCCGCAACCGAGGGCACCAAAGGGCGGTCTGGGCAGGGCTGATGGAGGCGAAAGACCGCTGCGACATCACCATCAGCATCGACTGCGACGGGCAGGACGATATCAACGCCATGGACGCGATGGTGGATGCGTACCTTGACGGCTGCGAAATCGTCTACGGCGTGCGCTCCAAGCGTGATACCGACACGTTCTTCAAGCGCTTCACGGCGGAAGGCTTCTACAAGCTGCTCAGCGCAATGGGCGCGGAGGTTGTGTTTAATCACGCGGATTATCGCCTGATTTCCAGCCGTGCCCTGCAGGAATTGGCAAAATTCCGCGAAGTAAACCTGTATCTGCGCGGGATGGTTCCGCTGGTCGGGTTCAAGTCCACCAGCGTCTCTTACGAGCGCCACGAGCGCATTGCGGGCGAAAGCCACTATCCGCTGAAGAAGATGCTGGGGCTGGCGTTCGACGGCATCACAAGCCTATCGGTCAAACCGATTCGCATGGTGTTCTTCGCCGGGCTGTTTATCACGATTCTGTCATTTATCGGCATTATCTGGGCGGTGATTGCCGCGATTGCCGGGCATTCGGTGGCTGGCTGGGCGTCGCTGGCTTGTCTGGTATGCTTCGTTGGCGGGATGCAGTGCCTGTTTCTCGGTATCATCGGGGAATACATCGGCAAAATCTACTTGGAAGTCAAGCAGCGTCCGCGGTATATTATTTCGGAACGCACAGCGGAGATGGATGAGAAGAAGGAGTAACGGCACACCCACTAATCGCATTTTCGATAAAATCCAAGTAACATGGGTGTGCGTGCGAAGGAGTCCAGATGGCGACCGCAAAGCCCTCTGGTCGCCTCCGCAGAGGCGAAACCCCTGCCGCGATAAAGAAGTACCAATAGTACCACTATAAAAGGAAAAAGGAGAACACAACACACATGCTCTACGAAGGCAAAATCTGGCTTGGAACGGATGAACACCCCGTCTGCCTGCTGCCGCAGATGGCAAACCGCCATGGTCTCATTGCCGGGGCGACCGGTACGGGCAAAACCGTCTCCCTCAAGGTGCTGGCAGAGGGATTTTCGGACATGGGCGTGCCCGTGTTCCTCGCGGATATCAAGGGCGATCTCGCCGGGATGGTGCAGCCCGGCACACACAGCGACAATATCGCCAATCGCCTGACGCAGTGCGGCGTGCCGACGTTCGAGTACCGCACGTTCCCGACCGTGTTCTGGGACGTGTTCGGCAAAGAGGGGCATCCCGTCCGCACGACCGTGAGCGAAATGGGGCCGACGCTGCTCGCGCGGCTGATGAACCTCAACGACACGCAGGCAGGCGTGCTGAGCATCCTCTTCCGCGTCGCGGATGACGAGAACATGCTCCTGCTCGACCTCAAGGACTTGAAGGCCATGCTTGCCTACGTCGGGGAACACGCCAAGGAGTACACGCTCGATTACGGCAACGTGTCCATGGCATCTGTCGGTGCGATTCAGCGCGCCGTCGCCATGCTGGAGGACGAGGGCGGCAATGCCTTCTTCGGCGAACCCGCGCTGAACATCGCCGACTGGATGCAGCTTGATGAAAACGGGCGCGGCGTTATCAACATCCTCGCGGCGGACGTGCTCTACCGCAAGCCCCGGCTGTACTCGACCTTCCTGCTGTGGATGCTGTCGGAGCTGTACGAGCTGCTGCCCGAATGCGGCGATTTGGACAAGCCGCGCATGGTGTTCTTCTTCGACGAGGCGCACCTGCTCTTCGACGACTGCCCCAAGGCGCTGCTGGAAACGCTGGAGCAGGTCGTCCGGCTGATTCGCTCCAAGGGCGTCGGCGTGTATTTCGTCACCCAGAACCCTTGCGACATTCCCATGAGCATTCTGGGGCAGCTCGGCAACCGCGTTCAGCACGCCCTGCGCGCCTACACGCCGCTTGACCAGAAGGCCGTCCGCACCGCTGCGATGACCTTCCGCGCGAATCCCGCGTTCGATACGGCAGAAGCCATCACCACGCTCAAAACAGGCGAAGCGCTGGTTTCCTTCCTCGATGCGGACGGTGCGCCGAGCATCGTCGAGCGCGCGACCATCCTCCCCCCGCAGAGTGCCATGAACGCCATCGACGGCGATGTGCGGCAGGAGTGCATCGAATCCAGCCCCTTCCGCGGCGTTTACGACACGCCGGTTGACCGCGTTTCCGCCTACGAAATGCTGGCAAGTGCGTTCCAGAAGGAGCAGATGCCCGCGCCGGAAGCCGCCGCGCCGCAGATTTCGACCGCTGCGCCGACGGTCAGCCGCCCCGATGCGTTCCTCGTGTTCGACCCGCAGACAGGGCATTATGTGCAGCGCGAGGCTGCACAGCCGATGGCTCAGGCACAGCCGATGGCTCAGGCGCAGCCTGCCGCACAGGGCAGCACGCCGCGTCCCGCGTGGATGGCGGCGGACGAACCCGCACGTCCGGCGTGGCAGAATCAGCAGGAGCAGCAGCCGATAGGTCAGGCGCAGCCTGTCCCGGTGCTGACTGTGCAGCAGCCGCAGGTACAGAACATGCTGGTGATGGTCTACGACCCGGCAAGCGGGCAGTATGTGCAGAAGATGATGCCGATGCAGCTTGACCCCGCGACGGGCAATTACGTCCCGGCTCAGGCGCAGCCCGCAGCAGCGCCGACAACAACGAAGGCGCAGGAGCGCGAGGCGGAAAAGCAACGCAAAGCGGCTGAAAAAGCCGAAAAGGATCGCCAGGCGGAAGAACGCCGGAAGCACGCGGATGAACTGCGCGAAGAACGTGCCGCGCGCGCCCGGAAGAACGACTCATTGCTGGGGCGCGTGCAGAATACGGCGATTAGCACCGCGACCCGCGAAGTGACGCGGCAGGTGACGCGCGGGATTCTGGGCGGAATCACGGGGCTGTTCGGGGGAAACAAGAAGTAATTATTGATATACGCAAAGCGGGTGCATGGAGTTTGAAGCTCCGCGCACCCGCCTTTTTATACTATTTCCAAATTCGCGGCGCAAGCAGATGGCGCAGGCGAATGCAGGAAATAGTATTAGGTAACACCGCACAAATGAGGTGGTCGGCTGACGAATGGATTTTTCGTCAGATGCAAATGCAAATTTCGAAGGTTTACTGGCAGTAAATCGAGGAATTTGCATGCCGCAGATGGCGGAAAAGACATCGCCAGACACGCCGCCGAATTGTGCAGTGTTGCCTTAGTTTCCCTATCGTTTTCCCAACCAACACAATAAACCTGTAACATGGGCGTGCGCTGCGAAGGGGTCAAGGGGGACGATCGCAGACTTCGTCTGTTTCTATTGCCCCCTTGTCGCGTCCGCAGACGCGAAACCTCCGCGCCGCAGACAAATTCTATTTTATTGAATAAACTCAATTTCAAAAAAGGAGCTGACCACCCTGATGCCGCAGGAATCCAAAGCGCACCGTCTTTGGACGCTCTTTTCTTCCATGCTCCTCATCAGCACCTTCACTTTCGGCGGCGGGTTCGTCATCGTGTCGCTGATGAAGAAGAAATTCGTTGATGAGCTGCATTACCTGACCGAAGAGGAAATGCTGGACATGACCGCCCTGGCGCAGACCGCACCGGGCGCAATTGCCGTCAACGGCGCCATCCTCGTTGGGCGGCGCATCGCCGGGATTTCGGGGCTGATCGTCGCGGTGCTGGCGACAATTCTGCCGCCGATTGTCATCATCAGCATCATCTCTATGATGTACGCTGCGTTCGCCGAGAACGAATGGGTACGCGCGGTGCTGACGGGGATGCAGTCGGGCGTGGCGGCGGTCATCTGCGACGTGACGGCAAATCTTGGCGGCAAGGTCGTGCAGTCGAAGGATTGGCTGAATCTGCTGCTGATGGCGGGCGCGTTCGTGGCATCCGCTGTCTTTCACATCAACGTCATCGTGGTCATCCTCGTCGCGGCGGCGATTGGCGTTATCCGGGCACTGCTGGCGCGAAAGGGGGGCGTATCCGCATGATGGTGCTGTTCCTCGTCTTTTTCCAAATCGGGCTGTTCAGTGTCGGCGGCGGATATGCTGCCATGCCGCTGATTCAGTCGCTGGTCGTGGAATCGCACGGCTGGCTGACGATGGCAGAATTTACGAACCTAATGACGATTGCCGAAATGACCCCCGGCCCGATTGCGGTCAACTCCGCGACATTCGTCGGGATGCGCTGCGCAGGGCTGCCGGGGGCGCTCGTCGCGACGTTCGGGTGCATCGCGCCGTCGCTGATTCTCGTCACGCTTCTTTCCTATTTGTATGGGCGATTTCGTTCCGGGCAAACGATGCAGAACGTGCTGGGCGCGCTGCGTCCCGTGGTCGTCGCGCTGATTGCGTCGGCGGCGCTGAGCATCGTGCAGGTCGCGGCGGTGAAATCGGGCGGCGGCGTGTCCATCGTCGGCATTGTGCTGATGGTCGCGGCGTTCCTCGTCCTGCGCTGGAAGAAATGGAACCCGATTCTGGTGATGCTGCTCTGCGGCATCGGCGGTGCGGCGGCACACGCGTTCGGCTGGCTGTAACGAAAATCTTCCGAAACCACTTGTCCGCCCTTGACGGGGATTGGTGCGTGTGCTATACTCCAAACCGAAGCAGTTAGTTGTAATTAACATATACTGCGACCGCATCCTGAGCATCTTCCCCAACGGCACGCTGAAACTCGTCAACTACAGCAAGCTGAAGGATGGCGACTACGCCGCGAAGCTGATGGAGGGCGTTTCGCCAAGTGTGCCGATGCGTTCAGGCGTGCTGGGCGTGTTTGCCATCGTGCTGGAGTTCTGCGGATACGCGGCACTGGCGGCGTATGCGTACCAGAAAGCCCCGGTGTACGGCGCAATTCTGTTCGCGGGCACGACGTTCGCGTGCATCGTCAGCTCCGCGTATCACTTGAAGTGCGGGCTGGCTGAGTACATGTTCCTCAAATACGGGCGGGACGAGCGTGCCAAGGGCATGATGCTTGACATGCTTCGCAGTGGCGCCTCCCTGCGCCTGTGTTCTCTGGGGATGCTGGCATTCTACGTCACGCTGATGGCCGCTATCATCACCGGCGCGATTGGCTTCCCGATCTGGGCGCTCGTGTTCACGATTCTCCCGATTTTCATCGTCATGTTCCCCCTGCAAATCGTCGGTACGCTGCATATTGCCGCGATGGTGTCAATGCTTGGCTGGATGTTCCTGATTTAACCGCAAAAGGACTGCTGCGCGGGCACTTTTCTCCGCTCACAGTCCTTTTTCTGCGTTTTCCCTCACTCGCGCGGATTTTTTGCAAAAATCACGAAAAGTCCCTTGACAAACGCCCCGATTCGCGCTATAATAATCAATGTTGCGGATGACCCGCCGCAATGTGAGCTTCATATGGAGAGTTGGCTGAGTGGTCTAAGGCGCACGACTGGAAATCGTGTGTGGGCTTATACCCCACCTAGGGTTCAAATCCCTAACTCTCCGTCAGATTAGCATCGGTTCTTGCGAGCCGGTGCTTTTCTTTCTATACATAAAGATATTTTCTGTGCTATAATATATATGCACGAAAGTGCTAACTTCAATAAGGAAGGTGCTGTAGAATGGAGCAGACTCCTGTATATGACATTCGGACATCTGAAAATGCAATGAAAACATTAGTTGCCTTGACCGGTGTGTCCCCAGATGTATGGAAACGCTATTTTTCCCGCGAAAGTGAGTATGCTTATCCTGAAGATTTAATAGAGGATGTCATCCAGAAGCACGGGAAATTTCCTGTGAATTATACGGATTGGACTTTCATATATTTTCATGTCACAACCAGTGCTGATCAATGCGCTTCATTCTATAAGCATGGTATACTGGATCTTGTACATTCCTACCAATGTACTGATTCTGAATTGCGTAAGTTTTTGGATGCGCATGACATAGAAATTGATATTGATAACCAAACACTCTGTTATAAAAAACGGATTTATGACATATCATATGGTAAATGTCCGTTCGATAGCCAGTCTGAAGCCTTCGCGCGTTGGATTATTGGACATAAGTTTTACTATGATTTTACTACATGTGGTTTCCTATCTGCATATACCAACTCTCCGTATGGAGGTAATGTTCATTTTCGCCCTGAAATCTTAGTTGACATTGATGAACTTTTAGGCACAAAGCTATCAGATGAATGGCGTATATCTCATAAACCATATGAAGTAGTCGCAGCCATAAAAGGCATGGACATTAATTAATGTCTGCTGACCAACCCAAAAAGCATTGCGACACAAGGCAATCCCGGCAATC
>ENA-OZSP01000591-OZSP01000591.1-human-gut-metagenome-genome-assembly--contig:-NODE-591-length-9980-cov-3.671738_pt1 | contig 9980 bp, 7 predicted proteins | sample MGYA00243282_ERZ653973 | MGnify/ENA primary metagenome ERZ653973 (study PRJEB26926, sample SAMN06164457) | human gut metagenome | biome: ENVO:00009003; feature: ENVO:2100002; material: ENVO:00002003... | reverse complement strand
ATATACATAATGAGAGCATGAGGGCATATTTGCTTATAACTTTCTATTGGTTATCTCCTTTCTTTATTCCTTGATATTACGGATATGACTAACAGGCACACCGCCCACAACCGTATTTGCCGGAACCTCTCTTGTCACGATCAAACCTGCTGCAATGACAGCATTGTTTCCGATGGTTATTTATCGGATAAATGAAGAATAAGTGCTTTGTTTCTTATTCTATTTATCAAATGTTACTTGTACCATTAGAATGAAGAAGGCTGATTAGTATGAATGTGAATATGCTGCATATAAATTTTCAACCAAAACAATTATGGATTGCCGATGAAAAACTTAAATGTCTAATACATGGTTTAGATTAAGGAGAGGATTTTTCCTCTCCTTTTTTCCTTCCGATACGCCCCATTATCCCTATTTGTTACCCAATGGGTGGGAATGGTGCAATTTAGAAGATATTGTGTGCGAATTGAAATACGGAACTTCAGAGAAGTCTTTAAGTGTGGGAAAAATAGCTGTCTTGCGAATGGGGAATATTACTAATGTCGGTACAATCGATTATTCTAATTTAGTGTATTCGTCAAATAATGAAGATATTAAGCTGTACTCACTTGAAAAAGACGATTTACTGTTCAATCGCACAAACAGTAGTGAATGGGTAGGGAAAACGGCAATCTATAAGAAAGAACAACCAGCCATATATGCTGGCTATCTTATTCGCATTAGACCGATATTGATTTTTTCAGACTACCTTAATACTGTAATGAATAGCAGCTATTATCGTAATTGGTGCTATAATGTAAAAACGGATGCTGTTAATCAATCTAATATCAATGCTCAAAAGCTTTCGCAATTAATGATACCTATTCCACCCTTAAAGGAACAAGAAAGAATTGTTGTAGAGGTGGCTAAGTGGATTTCTTTAATTGATACTATCAAGAATAGCAAGGAAGATTTACAAACAACTATCAAGCAGGCAAAAAGTAAAATCCTCAATCTTGCTATTCACGGCAAACTCGTGCCGCAAGATCCGAATGACGAGCCAGCCATTGAACTGTTGAAGCGCATAAATCCCGACTTCACACCTTGTGATAACGGGCATTATACGTTTGACGTTCCGAGCGGGTGGATAACGACAAATTTAGGGTCAATATTTAATGTCGTATCAGCTAAAAGAATTTTGAAGTCAGATTGGAAGCATAGTGGTGTTCCATTTTATAGAGCACGTGAAATAGCCAAGCTGTCTATTTATGGACTTGTAGATAATGAATTATATATTTCAGAGGAACATTATAACTCATTAAAGGAGAAATTTCCAGTACCCAAAGCGTCAGATATTATGATTTCTGCCGTTGGTACTATTGGCAAATGCTACATTGTAAAAGAGTCTGATAAGTTCTATTACAAGGATGCAAGTGTACTTTGTTTGTGTAATGACTATCAAATAAATGCGAAATATATTTACCACATCATGAGAAGCGAATATATGCTAAAACAGATGTATGATAACTCAAAGGGTACAACTGTTGATACCATTACGATTGAAAAGGCAAAACAATATATATTGCCCCTACCTCCACTTGCCGAGCAACAGCGCATAGTAGCCAAGATTGAAGAGACATTCTCCATTTTTGACGGTATTCAAAATTCCTTAGAAGCGTAAACAAGAACGCTTCTAAGGACTAATGTAACTTTACCAGTTCACCACTTTATCCACAATCTTCTGCTGTTCGCTAGCAGTTCTACGAAGATAGATTCGAGTGGTTTCTATACTCTCATGCCCCATAAGGTCGGCTAGTAGAGCAAGGTCATTAAAGCGGTCGAGGAAGTTTTTAGCAAAACGATGACGGAATGAATGAGGATAAACTACTTCCTTGTTCATTCCGTATTTTTCGGCAAAATGCTTGAGTTGGGAAGCAATTCCACGAGTAGTAATGCGCTGCCCGAAACGGTTCAGGAAGATATAGCCAGATGTCAGGCCTTGATTCTTCAACCATTTATCGGCTTCTGTTCGTAGGTTCTTTGGGATGTATAGCCGTCGAATCTTTCCACCTTTACTATACAGGTCGAGATAACCCACCTTGATATGTTCCGCTTTAATGTGGAGCAATTCACTAACACGTGCGCCTGTAGCAGCCATAAACCACACGATAAAATACCATTCATCGTAACCATCGGCTTTAAGTTGGGCTTTGAGAAATTTGTAATCGGCATCGCTTATTACATTTTCCAAAAAGTTCTTCTGTTGTACCTTTACGAACTTCACTTTCAGTTTCTCTTGTTTTGTAAATTCCAGATACTTATTGATACCTTGCAGCCGAAGGTTCACCGTCTGTGGCTTAAAGTTCTCCACCAAGTACCCCTTATATGCCAAGAGGTTCTTCTTGTTTACTTCTCCATAATGATTGAGGAAATACTGTACCGTCCACACATACGATGTAACGGTGTTCTTGGCGAGATTAGTCTTTGCCAAATGATTTTTGAATTTTGTTACCATACTACATTGATTTATAATGAATACAGTAACAATATAAGAGAATATATCGAACATGATAAGAAGTTGCCTGAAGGATGGGCTATGTGCAGGCTTGAATAAGTTGTAGATTATGAACAACCTACTGCTTATATTATAAATTCAACGGCTTATGATGATTCCTACTCAATACCAGTCTTAACAGCAGGTAAGTCTTTTATAATTGGTTATACCAATGAAGCGACAGGGATATGCTCAAATCTTCCTTGTATAATCTTTGATGATTTTACAACAGATTCAAAACTAGTTGTTTTTCCTTTCAAGGTAAAATCATCAGTAATGAAGATTCTAAAAATGCACAGTGATATTGAGATTGATTATGTGGCAATGTTTATGAGTGTCACATATCAATCTGGTTACACTCATAAACGATATTGGATTTCTGAATACTCAAAATAAGAGATACCTATACCACCGAAGGCAGAACAAAAACGGATTGTTTATACAGCCCGTAATATTTCATTCATCGTATCAAGCACCATATCTATTTTAGCCACAATTCGTTCTTGCTCTTTATATGGCGGTATGGGTATTAAAACATTACCAATAGATGTTTTTGTTAAACTGGGCATAGCCGTACTTTTATCTAATTTGCTAAAATCAAATGATAAGCAGAAATAATACAGATATTTATCAAGTATAGCATCATTAGCCTTCAAGCCAAAAGCTGTATCAACGTTCCAAAAATGTTCCTCTACGAATATAGGATTATTAATTGTACCTTTTCTTCCAATTATTGTAGAACCTGCGATGCAAAGATACTGATTAGCTCTGCCTATAACACCGCCACTACCATAAATTGGATATATACCGTTAAGTGTTTCAACATTTTTTTGAGACTTCCCATTCGTTATACTTGTAATCTGTTTCATTTTACAAATAGCCCATCCTTCAGGCAACTGTGTATAATGCCCGTTATCACAAGGTGTGAAGTCGGGATTTATGCGCTTCAATAGTTCAATGGCTGGTTCGTCATTCGGATCTTGCGGTACTAGTTTACCGTGAATGGCAAGATCAAGGATTTTGGATTTGGTATAGGCTATAAGATTTTGAATGTCAGTAATATTTTGTTTGAGCGAATCAATCAAAATATCATACTTAGACACCTCTTCAATTATCCTTCTAACTTCATTTAAAGGCGGTATTGGTATTCGCATATTTTGAGATTGTGTCAGTGATATATTAACCTGTCCGGCAGAACCTCGTGTGGCAATAGAATTTATTTCTGACATTTCCTCTAAGTAGACTTTTAGATATGATACCAACACCTCTTTAAATTTGTAAGGGCGTATTAGTACAGCGGCCTGATTAAAATTTGCTTGTGGCAATGTTGTAGGAATAATTGCAAGTTTACCAAGAGGTGGTCCAACAATATTCATAATAAGGTCTCCTACTTCTGTGCGCGAACGCTGGAGCTTTCCATTATGCACTTCTTCTGTAATATATTGTGGATGATAGGCAAAATCTATTTTTTGATTCCTGAGATTGTACATCTTAATGTAAGGAACACCATTCTCTACAAAGCATGTTTTATCTGGTGTACTTCCAGATGCAACATAAGCTATATCTTCCAATCTACACCATACCCACGAATTCGGCAGCTCAAACGGCACATTCTCATAATGGGGCGTATCGGAAGACTTTGCAGACTTCTTACTCCGTTTAATTTTGCCTTCTTTTATCAGTCGTTCTTTTTCAGCCTTGATTCGTTCGAGCAGAACTGATGCTGGTTCATCGTTGGGATCTTGGGGTACAAGTTTTCCATGTATCGCAAGGTCGAGTATCTTTTGACGTAACGCTTTTGTATCCATCGTTATATTTCTGTTTGTAATTGTGCAGTTTTGGCTGCACAATTACTATTCATGTTCTTCCAGTTTCTTTAATTCCTCATTTTCTTCAAACTCTTCAATCCATTCCTTCACCTTAGCTTGCAATAAAGCCTTGTTGGGGAGATAGAGTTGATAAGCAGAAGCATAGATGTTAACATCTTTAGGCAAGGTAAGTTCCACTAGTGCATCGTTCTTCTCCTTACACAGTAGAATACCAATTGTCGGCTTTTCAAAGTCTTGTTTGACATAGCGGTCGTAATAGTTGACATACATCTGCATCTGCCCAAGGTCTTGGTGAGTTAGTTTGTCTATCTTCAAATCTATAAGCACATAGCATTGTAACAAACGATTGTAAAACACCAAGTCAACAAAGAAATGTTGCTCATCAAATGTGAACCTTTTCTGCCTTGCTTCAAATAGAAATCCTTTGCCAAGTTCTAATAGGAATTGCTGCATCTTGTTGATAATGGCATTCTCTAATTTAGACTCTGAATAAACTGCATCGGGTTTTAGACCAAGAAACTCTAATGTGATGGGATTCTTGATAATGTCTGATGGTTTCCCAATAGATTGTCCTTCCTTAGCCAACCGCATTACTTCATCTTTGTTACGGCTCAAAGCCAATCTCTCATAAAGACAGCTTCCTACTTGACGGCTGAGTTGTCTTTTAGACCATTGTTGTTGAGTACATTCTATTTCATAGAAACTGCGGGCATCCGGATTTTCCACCCTCATCAGTATAAGATAATGAGACCATGAGAGAGCGAATGTCGGCTCAGAGATACATTCCTCTGACTTCGGATAATCGGCTAACCACTGGTTAGCCTTTTGACTCGGCTTTGGACAACCACTGGTTAGCCCTTTAGAAAAAACAATATAAAACTGCCGTATATTCTTAAGCGTTGAATATGACCATCCATCTCCCAACCTATCAGTCAGACGTTTGGAGAGTTCTTTCAGCACCGCCTTTCCATATTCGGCTCTTGTTTCCCCCTTTTGCTCATATTCTACTATATATTGTCCGATATGGAACTTAGTATAAACCTCAGCTATATTGACGGCTGTTGCCACACGTTCCCTTGCCTGCGTAACAAGGTTAACAACCTTCAAGAACAGGTCGTTTATATCTTTATCATTTGTGCTAATATCTTTTCGCATAGCTCAATTTTCTTCAATATTTGCAAGCAGTTTTTCAAGTTCAGTCACCGCTCTACTGATGGTCTGGCTCTTATCCTTGATGTCTGCCATCAGTTCTGCCAATGAACGGTCGTCCACCTCACCACCTTGTTTTATCCAAGTAATGTCAAGACTTGTTTTGTCTCTGGTAAGAATTTCATCTACAGGGTATTTACGCCAACGACCTTGCGGATTATTTTCTGCATCGTATGTCTCTACTCGATTATTATAGCAAGAAACAAAATCATCCAAATGATGCCGTTCCAGTTTATTGGTGGCAAGCGTATGCTTTATATCTGTACGGTAGTCGTAAAACCATATTTCCTTGGTCGGTTGTCCTTTGCTGAAAAACAACACGTTGGCTTTTACGCCTTGGGCATAGAAAATACCTGTAGGTAAACGCAAGATAGTATGCAAATTAAAATCCTGCAATAAGCGTTTACGAATAGTCTCACCTGCTCCAGCCTCAAAGAGAACATTATCAGGAAGTACAACTGCTGCACGTCCTCCCGTTTTGAGCATAAGCATCATGTGCTGGAGGAAATTTAACTGGTTATTCTTGGTCTCTACATAAAAATCCGGGCGGTTAATATCCACCGATCCAGCCGGACGAGTTCCAAAAGGAGGATTGGCAAGAATCACATCTACAAGAGTTGACGGTTCTTTTTCCAAAGAATCCTCACAAACAATCGGACTACGGTCTGTACCAATACCATGCAAATAAAGATTCATGGAAGCGAGCGTCACCACTAAAGGCGTATTATCCACACCATGCAAAGCTTTGTCACGCAAGAAATCACGTTTTTCTTTACTTGCTGACTGACCTTTCATATAATCGTAAGCTGTAAGCAAGAATCCACCCGTTCCACAAGCCGGGTCACAAACCGTTTCACCCATTTGCGGATTGATACAATCTACCATTGCCTGAATAAGTGGACGAGGAGTAAAATACTGTCCTGCCCCGCTTTTCTTGTCTTGTCCGTTCTTTTCAAGAATGCTTTCGTAGATAGCTCCTTTCACATCACCGTCCATAATGAGCCATTGCTCCTCATCAATCATGGTGATAACTTTTTTTAGATAAACAGGTTTGTCTATCTTGTTTTGTGCCTTCGTATAAATTGTACCTATCAGATTATCCTGCTCACTAAGCAATTTAAGGGTCTCTTCATATTGTTTTACCAAATCCAAGCCATCAAGTACTATCAAATCTGCCCACTGATAACCAGTTGGAATAGCCGACTCTTCTCCAAACATTTCTACATTTTCGGCATCCATCTTCAAGAATAAAAGATAGGTCAGTTGGGTAATATAATCAGTAAATCCAATTCCTTGTCCGGCAAGAGTGGTTGCCAGATTCCATACTTTTTTGGTGAGCGATTGCTCTGTTGTATTATTTGTTGCCATTTCTTTATGCTGCTTTTCTTAAAACTACAAATGTGTAAAGTGAATGAAGTGCCTCGTCTGCCTTCTGCATATTGCCAAACGCTCTAATCATTTGGGCTGCATGGGTAGCATCATCTTCACGAATATCCCTGACCGTACAAGCTCCATTAGAAGCAATATAATCCACAATACAACTGATAACCTCTCGCTGTTTGTCTGTTATTTCACGCTGGTTTTGTCCTAACCAAAGATTGAAAAACTGTTTAGAGGTAGTAACTACACTATCCAATCGTTCGATTTGGTGGAAAGCAAAGCGTACAAGTTGTATGATATTGGTCAATGCATCGCTTTCTTCTTTGGTAATGGAACGCCTTACCACTTTAGGGTTAACTATGGCATAAGAGTTCCAGAGTTGTTTGGATGTAAAATGATTGTTTGCCATTTTAAGTCTGTTCTCCAAATCCTTTAGCATCGAATAGGTTATAGGCTCTCCCTCATTGTTGTAAATGATGCGCAGTGCCTCTATTTCGTCATAGTACTTTTTACAAAAATCTTCAAAAGCCTCTGTCGTATTTTTTGCTTCCTCAATGGAAAACCCTTTGGAGATAAGCGTATCTTCACCCGGCATCAATGTATTGACGAATCCGGCTGCAAGTATAAGAAGGTATTTCCGAGCATCTGCATGATTGGCAAGCGGAGCGACTAGCCCCTTACGTTCATTGTTAGGCTCATCAGTGCTTACAAACGGTGGAAGAATGCCTTTCTCCAGTGCATCGTATATTCTGGCAGAAAGTTCCTTCATGTCATCATGAGACAAACGGACAAACTCTTTCCGTTGCGAATCATCCGCTTTATTGTATATTCGTGCAAGCGTTGCCGCAAGCCGTTTAAGGTATTCATCAGGAATATAGCCATGACTAATACGTTCTAATAGCTCCTTTAGAGTAATCGTCTTTGTTGTAGGAGCATCATCTATAGGTGCCACTGTTTGCGCATGTTCCGTCACGCCTACCGCATCAACCAAATAAAAACAATCCTTGCTGAATGCGTTCGGGGTAACATTGCGAAGTTGCTCATCACCAATAGTACGTACTCCACGCCCTTTCATCTGAATATACAAAGGCAATGACTCCACATCACGCATGAACATCACCACTTCCAGCGGCTTTACATCTGTTCCGGTGGCAACCAACGTACAGGTGACAGCAATACGGAAATCCTTGTCGTTACGGAATTGGCGTATCAGTTCGTTACTGTCGCCTGCCGAATAGGTAATTTTCTGAACAAAGCGGTCATCAGTCCGTCCAAACACCTCTTTAGCTATTTGTACGATATTTGTAGCATGAGCTTCATTGAGAGCAAAAATCAATGTTTTGGGCAAAAAGTCCATATTTGGTTCACGTTGCGGGTCATTAAACAATTCCGTATAAACCACATCCCGATAGGTCGAAAGGACTAACTTTATCTGTGCCGGATTGATAATACTCCGATTAAGTTCTTTATTTGTATAGATTTTGGTTTCCTTACTACTTACAATCTTAACCTCACCTGTATATCTTGTTTCTTCTTTAAATTTCTCACCCTCTAATATAGCCCCACCCGTTTCTGTGACTTGCGTTTTTATTCTATATACCCGACAATCCACATTCACGCCATCAACAATACTCTTTTCCAATGTGTAGTTAACAATGCAGTTATTATTGAAGAATGCCATTGTTTCAGGGATAGGAGTTGCGGTCAGACCAACCAATCTTGCCGTATCGAAATACTCCAGCACCTTGCGCCAGTTCCCATAAATGGAGCGATGGCACTCGTCTATGATAATCATATCAAAGTAGTCGTGCGGTAAGTTGGGATTAGGAGGCAAGGTTACTTCCTCTATAGGTTCATTCTCGTCATCATCATTATCCTCAATAGTTTCTCCTTTCAAGAATGAGAATAGACGTTGTATTGTAGAAATAACGACATTGCTATCAGAAGGAATAGAAGACGAGCGAAGGCGATTGACCGTAAAGATAGTATTGAAAGCCTCCCCGTTCTCTGTCAGACGGAAAGTTCCAAATTCTCCTTCTGCTTGTTTTCCAAGATTATTTCGGTCTACAAGAAACAACACTCTACGCATTGGTGTATAAGAAAGCATCCGGTAGGCAGCAAGACAAGCAGTATATGTTTTACCCACACCGGTGGCAAGAACCATCAACGCCCGATTTTGCCCGGCACGGAAACTCTTTTCAAGTTCTGTCACTGCCTCATATTGGCAATCACGCAGCCCTTTCTTTTTCAATGTAGGGAGTCCGGCAAATGCATCTTCAATTCCCAGCCTCTTTACCAATTCATGTGGTGTAGGGATATTCATGATCTGCCTGAAACAAGAATCTTGTTCACGAAAATCACAGCAATATAGTTCCTTACCATTCGAAGTGAAGATAAAAGGCAATGGCTTTTGATATGCCTGATAGATATTCGGAACACTTCTTGCATATAAGGCTGCTTGCTCGCATACCTCTGAAGCAAAAGCATCCGTTTCTTCACGCTTAGCTTCAAGTACCCCTACTGCTTTTCCATTAATGAAAAGGAAATAATCTGCCTCAAGATTTCCTTTCAATAAACCTTCTCTTATGGCTACAGCCGTACAAGTAGGTTCATAATCCTCCCTGTTGACTACTTTCCAACCAGCATCGGCAAACCACTGGTCTATCTTTATTCTTGCTTTTTCTTCAGGAGTCATGTTCTTGATATTGTAAATTATCGGAAGTTCATAGGCACATCTGCAACAGGTTACAAAAGGAACCAGAACCTCCTAACCGTATTAAATAATTTATTGCAACCTTTCTTTTTTATCGGTTATCAAATCCTTCAAATCAACTTGTAATATCTCCGCAATCCGTTGCAAGGTTTCCAAATTAGGCTGAATCCGATTACAGGCATAGGCATTGACCATACTGAAACTCTTATCTAGCTGTTTAGCTAACCACGTTTGAGAAATACCTTTTTCGGATAAAACAGTCTTTATTCTATTCAGTTTCATTACTTGATATGATTTTATTAGACAAATATAGGGA
>ENA-OZSP01000569-OZSP01000569.1-human-gut-metagenome-genome-assembly--contig:-NODE-569-length-10164-cov-13.382530_pt1 | contig 10164 bp, 7 predicted proteins | sample MGYA00243282_ERZ653973 | MGnify/ENA primary metagenome ERZ653973 (study PRJEB26926, sample SAMN06164457) | human gut metagenome | biome: ENVO:00009003; feature: ENVO:2100002; material: ENVO:00002003... | reverse complement strand
CAAGCTGATTATTTATATCGTGACGTATCTTAGCCACCTCGTAACGCTTTTCCTCGATCTGCTTAAAGTGCTGTTCTTCAAGCTGACGGGCATATTTCAGTGAGTTTACCTCACGTTCAAGCACAGCCTTTTTCTCAATATCGGATATAAAATACATATAGACAATATCCGCAACGATAAACGTTATGAACGAAACCGTCAGAATAACATTGGACTTTTGCGCCGTTTCCTGATAATTACCGTGCGTCTGATTCAGATGATCGGCTACAACTCCTATTATCGCAAGCATCTCGGCAAACGGAAAAAGTATAAGGCTCAGATTTAGCTTTGAGGATATTCTTTTGTTTACTATCCTGTTCCACAGCAATGCATAAAGATATTTGAAAGGAATACAGATAACCGCAAATACAATCGCACTTACCATTCTGCTGAACGTGTAAAATTCGCTGACATCATAAAAATCATTCATTCCGAGCAAGTTCAACAAGCCCAGCAGCAAAAGCTCAAGTCCTACGTTTATCAGCATATCGAAGCAACAGAAAATGAACGATTTGACCAAATTCGATTCCGACAAAAGTTTGAGTACAAGAAACACAACGAAAAACAATACTATCGACTTTATAGGCGCATAAAAATTGAAAAATACAGACGGCACCAGTATCACCGCAGTAGCCATAATCATTATCGCCATATAAACAGGCTTCGTCACCTTGACCTTAAAGCACAGCGAATATGACCACCCTGTAATAATCCCGTGCGTGAAATAAGCAATCAGCGTACCCCACGCAAAAATATTTTCCGTATTTATCAAATCCATTTTATCCCCCAAAAAGCACTTACGGATAATCAGGCAAAATCCTCTGCCTGACGTTCCTGCATCTGCATAACGAGAGTACAGGTATACTCGCCGTTCTTTTCCGACTTTTCAAACCTTCCCGAATAAATCTGCGCTATATCACCGAGTATCTGCTGTCCGTAACCGTGAAGCGAGGAATCGTCCTCTCTTGAAATCTCAACACCCGATACATAATTTCTGACGGTTATATACACGCTTACCGAATCGCTCACAGCATCGACATTGATGATTTTCTTGTCGCTGTCTTTTTCCGTGAAGCCACGCTCCGCACGGATAGCGTTGTCGATCATATTTGCAAACGCACTGCATAGATGATTCTGAGAAATATTTCTTGTATCGTAAAGATCGATTTTCGTTTCAAGTCTTATACCGTACTTTTGTGCTTCAACGGCTTTTTCTTCCAGCACGGCATTTACCACCGGTATAGAGCATAGCTGTGCCTCTTTTGTTCTTGCAACTCTTGTTTCAAGTGTGCCCAGCATTTCGTCTGCCTGCTCTATATGTCCGTCCTTCATCATACTTCTTATCGCAATAAGCTGATTATTTATATCGTGACGTATCTTCGCCACCTCATAACGCTTTTCCTCAATCTGCTTAAAGTGCTGTTCTTCAAGCTGACGGGCATATTTCAAGGAGTTCACCTCACGTTCAAGCGCTGCCTTTTTCTCAAGATCTGCCATAAAATAAAGATACACTATATCTGCGACAAGAAACGTAAGGAACGAAATCGTCAGCACCAGTGTCGAATTTGCCTGAACCATAGGGTGCTGCTTTGCATCGGCATTGCCTGCGTGATCTGCGACCATACCGACCATTGCAAAGGTCTGTGCCGCAGGAAATAATATCAGGCTTAAATTGAGCCTTGAGGACGTACTTTTATTTACTATCCTGTTCCACAGCAGTGTTATGAAATATTTGAACGGTATACAAATCACTGTAAACATAAGCGACGATATCATGCGATTGAACGTATAGACGTCGTTTACATCCTGAAAATCGTTGATACCGATAAATGTAACCGTCATCAGCAACAGCATTTCAAGCGTAATATTTACAAGCATATCAAGGCAGAGAAAGATAAACGGTTTAACAAAATCAGATTCAGACGACAGCTTGAACACAACAAACACAAGAATAAACAAAACCGCCGCTTTTATCGGAAAATAAATCTGAAAAAAGGTCGGCGGTACGATTGCAATGCAGGAAACAAGGATAATCAATGCCGTAAACAAGACCTTAGAAATCTTGATTTTGAAGCACTGCGAAAATGTCCATCCCGTAATAATGACCTGCGATATTGAAGATACAAGTATCGCCCATGCGTATATATTGTCAACATTGATTATTTTCATATTTTTCCCTGTCCGTTTTATTTCTGAAGATGGTTTCTGTATGCTTCTATGAATTCGGTCTTTTTGGAGCGTGACACGGAAATATCCGGCTTTCCGTCTATAAGAATATAATCGCCCGTGAAGCCTTTGATTTTATTGAGATTGACAAAATAACTCTTGTGACATCTGACAAAAAACGACGGAAGCTGCCCGATAAGGTCGTCCAGCTTTCCCTGTGTCGTATACTCGTTTGTTCGGGTAATGTAATTGAGATTGTGACCGGCAGATTCGATGTACAAAATATCATCCGCTTTCAATGTCACATATTCATATTTTCCGGTTTTAACGGTTACTTCCGCTTTTTTGTTTCTTATAAGCATCTCTGCTTTAGCAAAGACCCTGAGCATAGTTTCCCTGTCGATAGGCTTTTTCAGAAACCCTGCAACATTCTCTTTTTGCATAAAAATATCTTCTATGTATTTTTCGGTATAAGCGGTGACTATCACTATCTGGGTATAACCTGATTTCTTCGTGATACAATCCAGATAATCAAGTCCGTTGCCCTCACTGCCGAACTCTATATCAAGCATAACAATATCAGCGACATCATCAGAGCCGATGTATTCATTCGGATACTGCATAAAAGTGAAATCATTTTCACAAAATACATCTTTGAAATTATCTTTGAAACTGTTCAGGTATTCTTCGTTATCATCTATATAGCAAATTCTCATATTATACACCTCATTTTGTATTATATCATTTTAATCTGTATGATGCAAGTAAAAAATGTTAATATCTCACCAAATAGCTACATTCAAAAAGTAAAAATCGAAAGATAGGTGAATAGTAAGTGCCTTACCGCTATAATATGATTAAGTCAGCTTAAACTAACGCTGTTTGCCGAATAAAATAAAAGTCTGTTGCTGTATTCATATATGTTTAAATATCAAAATAACACTATGTATATTAATTGCATATTTTCAGAATATTATCAGACGGTTATATCAAATATGCTTGTATGTATACCGGTCGTTATGTTGAATGATAATTATATGCGTCGGTGTATGGCAAATAAAAAACAAGCCGTATTTCTACGACTTGTAAAATCTATGCAGTCAGAAAGATAAGGCGATGGCACTGAGGCTAAATCGTGAAAATGAAAATCGGAGCGTACCTGATTTTTACTCTGCACTGCGGCAATGATTTCTGTAATATATCGGTGTAACGCCGTACAGCTTTTTGAATCTGCGGCAGAAATAGCCGATGTTCTCAAATCCTGTTTCATGCGCTATGGCGCAAACGCTGTTTTCGGTATCAACAAGCAGCTTTGACGCACGTTTCAGTCTGTATTCTACAACGTAATTTATCGGCGATGTGTGCAGGTATGTCCTGAAAATATTGAGAACACTGCTCTTGCTTATAAGAACCGTTCGGGCAATATCGTCCAGTGTTATCTGACCGCTGTAATTATCATGAATATACTGCATCATTATCTGAAGCTTAGCCTGCGTCTGTGCGGAATGCACGGACATAGAACCGCAATCTGTTATCAGTATGCTTTCATATAACAGGTGCCATAGTTTAAGTAACAGTTCTACCGTTTTCATTTCAGACGCTGTGCCTGAACCCTGCACGGCAAATATCGACCTCATTGTTTCGATAATGCAGTGGTGTGCTGCTTCTTCGGCGAAAAAAATCACACATTCGGTAGTTGATTCGATTATCGGTCTGATGTATCTATTGTATATCAGACTGCCCTGCGGCGCAAGCAGAACAGGTGAAAAAACAATGTTAGGAATGATGGCGCTGTCCGTGGCTTCAAACCTGTGTATCACCTGAGAGTTTATAAAGATTCCATCGCCGGAGCTGAGAACATACCTGTTTCCGCCCACCAGAAAATCAGCCTTGCCCTGCTGTACATAAACAAATTCGACCTCCGGATGCCAGTGCCAGTCGATACAGTGAAAGTCGAAATCCCAGATGTCCTCATAATAGTAGCTGAACGGATATTCTTCGCTGCCGTGATTTGCGGTTTCACGTAAGGTTTCATCCGTTATTATCCTGTCCTTTTTAATTTCATCACTCATATTCTCACCTGATTTACGATATTGTGTAATAAAAATGTGATTTTGTGCATTGAAATGTTATGATGCTTGCTATATAATCTGATTATATCAATCGTCAAGGAGTTTGTCAATATGGCTGTGAATTACAGAAAAACACTTATATCCTGCTATCTTGGATTCGTCACACAAGCAATAGCGGCTAATTTCGCCCCGCTTCTATTTCTCACATTTCACAACGGCTATGGTATCCCTCTTGGGAAAATTGCCCTTATCTCGTCGGTATTTTTTGTTACTCAGCTTATTATAGATGTGCTGTGCGCACGTTTCGCCGACAAAATCGGCTATCGGAAATGCGTTATCGGTTCGCAGGCATTTTCGGCACTCGGACTTATCGGACTTGCCTTTTTGCCTGAACTGCTTCCCGACCCGTTCGCAGGAATAATCGTAAGCACGATCATATATGCAATGGGAAGCGGTCTGACCGAGGTGCTTGTAAGTCCGATAGTTGAAGCCTGCCCGTTTGAGCATAAAGAAGCCGCAATGAGCCTGCTGCATTCATTCTACTGCTGGGGTTCGGTCGGAGTTATACTCATTTCAACACTGTTTTTTACTGTTTTCGGCATAGAAAACTGGAAGTGGCTCTCTTGCATCTGGGCGATAATTCCACTTGTGAACATATACAATTTTTCAGTATGTCCCATTGAACATCCTGTCGAGGATGGCAAGGGAATGCGTATCCGTGACCTGCTCAGAGTACCGCTGTTCTGGCTTGCGATACTGCTTATGGTATGTGCGGGAGCCTCGGAGCTTTCAATGGCGCAGTGGGCATCGGCGTTTGCAGAATCCGCCCTCGGACTGACTAAGTCAGTCGGAGATATAGCAGGACCGTGTATGTTTGCGGTGACGATGGGCATAAGCCGTACACTCTACGGAAAGTACGGCGAAAAGCTCGATCTTATGAAATTCATGATAGGCTCGGCAATGCTGTGTCTGATCTGTTATATCACCGCCTCCCTGTCGGGAATACCTGTAATCGGACTTCTCGGCTGCATAATGTGCGGATTCTCGGTAGGTATCATGTGGCCCGGTTCTATAAGCATCTGCTCAGGCAAAATATCCACCGGCGGTACTGCAATGTTTGCACTTCTCGCTATGGCAGGTGACCTCGGCGGAGCACTCGGTCCTGCTATTGTAGGAAATATCACCCAGAATGCAGGTAATGATATGCAGAAAGGTATGCTTTCAGGCTGTGCATTTCCCTTGATACTTATGGTATCGCTCCTGCTGCTGAACAGAGCCGGACGCAGGAATAACTGATCGTATCCGTCAGGTTTATGCAAAACTATAATAGAAAAAAGGCATCATGTATCAAAACGTGATGCCTTTTTGTTTTTCATACGGTGCCGGCGGTCAATTTACGGATTTCATAGAACCTGTTCTGCATTTCTGAACTGCGACGGGGTAATACTCTCGAACCTTTTAAAAATCTTGCAAAAATAACTGCTGTCACAGAAGCCTGTTTCTTCAGCTATCTGCTCGACAGTTTTCTGTGTTTCCGCCAGAAGCATTTTAGCCGCCTGTATCTTACGCTTTGTGATGTATTCCATCGGTCTACAGTTCAGGGTCTGTCTGAATAATCTGCACAGATGCTGCGAAGAAACGCCTGCGGCTTTACTTATGGATTCAAGACCGGGCTGTTTCATATAATTCTCGTCAATATAAGCGATTGCCTTCGTTACCGCAGGGGTGATTTGTACACTGCCTTTTCCTTTCGTTGCAAGACGGCTCAATTCAATAAAAAAGCTGTACAGATAGCCCGACGCTCTGAAATTTCCGTCAACCTTATCAGAGAGAAGCGCCTCGTGCATACATCTGAAACAGTGGTCAAGATATGTAATTTCTTCCTTTGGAAGAGGAAAGATTTTCGGCTTGTCGAAGCCGAGTGCTTTAAGCATATCAGTGCAGGATTTTCCTGACGGTTTTATCCAATGCGTATCCCAGGATTCGTCCGTTGAATAATACTCATGCGGACAGCCGACAGGGATAAAGAATGCGGTGTACGGATTTATTATATGTTTCTCCCCGTTTATTATAAGTACGCCGCTTCCTTTTGTACAATAAAGAGCCTTGGCATAATTGTCACCATTGCCGCAGATTACATGATACTGCCATTCGTTCAGCCCTACGCTCACCAAAAATACAGGAAGACTGCCTTCTTTACTGATTATCGGATAATCGTAGAATTTCAAAATTAATTCACCGCCTGTGCTAAAATCGTTATATCTTAATAATATCATTCATTGACTTGTTTGTCAATAAGCGTTATAATCTGTTAAAATACGAAGGGGTGATTTTTTTGAGAACAGTCAGGGAACTAAACGATTTCTGGAGATTCACAAAGCTTCCGGCAGGAATGAATATATCGAAAGATTATGCTATCTCTCCCGAATATGAAGATACATCATGGCAGCCTGTTGAACTTCCGCATACATACAATTCCGAAGACAGCACAGGCAGAATGACAGTTGCCGACGGAGGAAACTACTACCGTGGAACTGTATGCTACCGCAGAAACCTTGCGCTGAGTTTTGAAGAATGCAGCGGAAAAGAACTCTATCTGGAATTTGAAGGTGCAAATACTGTTGCGGAAGTCTATATCAACGGCAGGTTTGCAGGAGAGCACAGCGGAGGGTATTCAGCATTCAGATTTGATATTACGGACTATATATACCCGAACAAAGACAATTTGATAGCTGTTATCGTATCGAATGCTCCCACCGATTATATTGCACCGATAACCGACAATGGCGATTTCACAAAAATGGGCGGCTTGTACAGGGGTGTAAAGCTTATTGCAGTCGAGCCTGTTCATATTGCTCTGAATGACAGCGGCTCCTGCGGAGTATATATAACCCCACGCAATATTTCTAAAACATCAGCGGATATAGGCATACTTGTCAAGCTGGATAAAGCAGAAACCGCAGAGGCTAAAGCTGTGATATATGATACGCAGGGAAAGCCTGTAACGGAGTTTTTCGGCAGAGCAGGCAAAGACAGGATAACGCTTTCGGGAAAAATCAACTACCCGAAACTCTGGGACGGAGTAAACTCTCCCGCTCTTTATCGTGCGGAGATAACCTTATTCTGCAACGGGAAACCCGTCGATAGCATTGAACAGGAATTCGGAATACGCTCGTACCGCATAGATACCGATAACGGATTTTTCCTCAACGGCAAGCCATATCCGCTCCATGGGGTGAACTACCACCAGGACAGTTACGAATCCGGCTGGGCAATGACTGACGCTCAGCGTGAGCGGGATTATCATATCATTCGTGACATGGGCTGTACCGCTGTAAGAATGGCTCACTACCAGCATTGTGACCACGAATATTCATTATGCGACAGGCTGGGTCTGTGCGTATGGACGGAGATAGGCATAATCAATAAAATGTCTGCCGATGAAAGCGATGCTCATGTCCTTTCAGACGGCTTTGGAGATAACGCAAAACAGCAGCTCCGTGAGCTTATCAGGCAGAATTACAATCATCCGTCAGTTATTGTCTGGGGATTGTCCAACGAACTTCACCAGATGACCGATGAAATATTCGGGCTTTACAGCGAGCTTTATGAAATTGCTTGCGAAGAGGATGATACAAGGCTGAAAACCTTTGCAGACAATCAGTTTTACGGCAGATTTCTGGAGATTCCTGCCGATGTGGTCGGGTATAACCGTTATTTTGGCTGGTATAAGGAGGCCGGCAGTGCGGAGAATTTCGGCGAATGGCTTGATCTATACCATAACGAAAAGGAAAAGCGCCCTGTCTGCCTTTCCGAATACGGCGGCGGTGGGGCGATTTCTCAGCACAAGGACAATGTAGATTGGGAAAGCGACATAGACCCTGTCGGAGTACGGCATTATGAGAACTATCAGTCGCAGCTGCACGAGATATTGTGGAAACAATTCTCGGTCAGAAAGTACCTGTGGGCTGAATTTATATGGTGTATGTTCGATTTTGCGTCCTACGGGCGAACAGAGGGAGATACAAAGTCGCTCAACGACAAGGGACTTTGCACAAGGGAGCGTATTCCAAAGGACGTATATTTCTTTTACAGATCCGTATGGAGCAGTGAAAAAACCGTTTATATAACTGAACGCAGGCATGAATTCAGGGCTTGTGATGTGCCTTTTGTAAAGGTATATTCAAATGCGGACGCAGTGGAGCTTTGTATAAATGACGTTTCGCACGGCAGAATATCCCGATGCGAACTTCCCGATGACGAGAGCACTGTTTTCGTGTGGAAAAATATAAAGATAAAACCCGACACAAAGAACAAAATATGTGCGAAAGCATATTTCAGCGACGGAACATCAAGAACCGACTATGCATTCTGGACAGGTAAATAAACGTGTCGGTATGTTTTTATTCATCATAATAGAGGTCAATTATGAACGTTGTTATTCTGATGCTCGCTGTGACAGCCTGCTATACAATATGCTCGCTGAATGACAAATACGCCGCTGCCAAAGCAAACTTCTCCGGCGATGAATTTACATTCCTGATGTGCTCGTCGATGTCGGTTTTCCTTGCTTTAAGTCTGCCGTTTCAGAATTTAAGTTTCAGCTTGACGTGGCAATCGTTTTTATCGGTATTGCTGGTTGTGGTGTGCAAAATGCTTGAATTCCAAATGAGCGCACGGGTGCTGAAACAGCTTTCCGCTTTTGAACTGAAAGCGTGGCTCGGGATAACCCTGTTTGCGTCTTATTTCACTGATATTCTTTTCGGGTCTGAACTCAATATTATCAAACTGATTTGTATATTTGCAACAGCCGCAGGCCTTGTATTTATTGCAAGGTCATCCAAAGGCGGCGTAAACTATAAACAGATAATTCTGCCATTGATGCTGTATCTTGTTTCAAAATATGGGTATGGGCTTATTATAAGGAGTTTCTCTCCGTATGCTTCGTCAACAATGCAGCTTCTTCCGGCTATGGTGATAATTTCGCTGATAATGCTGCCGAGAGTTCATATCAGGGAGCTTATTAAGAATAATCGAAGCGGCGTTGTTAAGGTAGTGCTTGCCAGAATTCCCAATACGCTCGGAATGCTGCTTGAAAATGCGGTTATATCTATAAGCCTTGCAAATTACTCGTTCATTCAGCCGATGATCCTTGTAACGCTTTTCGTGATAGGTCTGATCCGCAGAGAAAAGCGTTCACGGCTCAATTTAATCGGAAGTATTATCTGCATTGTGGGTATAGTGGCTTTTCAATTGGCGTAAATCTTAAACATTCTGCATCAAACTTACTTCTGAAAAGCTTTGATACTTATCACTCCAACTTTATATATTCTTAGTGGCGAAATTTCACAGTTCTGAATCACAGATTGAATTTTACTATATGCAGATGTTGCTGCAATGGTTAAAAGTAGATGTTTATGGAAACGGTACTAAGGTTAGAATAGTAAAATAAAATAACAGAGCCACAGGGCTGCTCATTTTTTAATGAGAAAGTCTTGCGGGTTTTTGTTATTTTTAGGAATAATTAAAAAGTGCACACCCCTCCGCTGAAAATGCACACCCTCACGACTTTTCGTTAAAATGTGCGTTGGAATAAAAAGTAGCAGGCTCTGCAACGACCGTTTTTGGTACGCCGCAGAGCCTGCTATCGTTAAAAAGTGCAGATAAACCCTTGTAAATACAAGACTTTTACACATAAAAAAGAACACCAATTCCGATACGCATTGTATCAAAATTGGTGTTCTGTTATGGTTGAGATAAATCGTGGCATGGAAAAACTACAACTCATTATTCTATATCAAAAAAATCATTCAGCCTGATTATTTGCCAAGCGCAATCTTACCCATAGCGTCAGCCTGCATAATAGCGTCATACAGCTCAACGGGCT
>ENA-OZSP01000559-OZSP01000559.1-human-gut-metagenome-genome-assembly--contig:-NODE-559-length-10236-cov-7.613005_pt1 | contig 10236 bp, 9 predicted proteins | sample MGYA00243282_ERZ653973 | MGnify/ENA primary metagenome ERZ653973 (study PRJEB26926, sample SAMN06164457) | human gut metagenome | biome: ENVO:00009003; feature: ENVO:2100002; material: ENVO:00002003... | reverse complement strand
AAATCGACTGACCTTTCTTTTTTACCCAACAATATCTTTAATTAAGGGAGACGGGGCGAAATCTGCCGGATGCAGCCATCATGCCCGAATTATGCGATCTGCTGAACATTCAGCTGAGCGAGCTTTTTCACGGGGAGCGAATGACGATGGAAGCGCATCAGAAGGCTTTCAATGCATTGCTTCTGGAAATGAAGCAGTGGGAAGAAGCTGCGAATCGGCGGATTCTTCAGCTGGAAAAAGTGCTTGTCTGCATGACGATTGCGGTATCGCTCACGATGATTCTTGGCGGATGCTATCTGGCGAAAGACCATCTTGCCCTCGGAATCGCCTTATTGACATTCGGCGCTGCGGTTGTTTTTGCCATCTGCTTTGTCGGCGTGAAAATCGAGCATGACACCGGCTATTACGAATGCCCCGAATGTGGAAAACGCTATGTGCCGACCATGAAAGCCGTCGTGATGGCACTGCATCGCGGCACAGCCCGCAAGATGACGTGTCCGTTCTGCGGAAAATGCGCCTATCATCAGAAGGTGCTTGCAAGGTAATTCTATTTCCGAATGCACCTTGGCGCATGCTTATTAAAGTCAACAGGGTGTCAAGCGCTTTTGCTTGACACCCTGAATTTTTTTGTAATGCTTTTCACCCATTAGCCTGCAGCGGTCACTTCATGATCATCTCTTTGTCCGACGGCAGCGGTTTCAGCGGCGCGGACGGCAGCGTCTGATACCAGTATGCGCAGGAAGTATAGTCGTCGTACCGCGGTCCAGTCCATCCCATGTTGTCCAGCGTCATACGAAATCCGGTTTCAAAGTGGATTGGGTCGGCGATGTGGAAGCGGTACAGCAGAAATCTCTGCTGACCGTTGTAAAATGCACGGTTATCACCGTAAATGGCGTACATTCCGCTGTAGAGGCCGCTGTAAGTCTGATAGGATTTAATCTGCACATCATTTCCAAAGCCGTAGGAGCCGCAGAAATAGTCCTCTGTGCCTGTATAGTGAATGGAAGGATATTTATCATCGTCTATGTACATTCTGGCTTCGCCTTCCACCCAGCAGGTGTTGTTTCCGTTCATTCCGGTGGCCAGGGTCACGCCCACGAACTGACCTTTTCCCTGAATACCATCGATAATGGTGTAGGAACGCCCCTTCTGAACGGGATGCTCCTGACGGTAGGAAGCGTGGAAATATCCGATCTCGTCAGGCACCTCACAGTGACAGCCGGTGATGATATAATACAGGCTCTGATCCTTTTCGCCGCGGTTTTCCATGGTGATCCGGCAGTGCTTTTTGAAAGGCATCTCCCAGTAGCAGTTCAGTCCCCGTCCGGGAGCCACCAGGATCTGTGCGGAGTTGAGCACCGCGTATTTTCCATCCCTGTCCACAAAATTCTCATCGTATGCGGTTCCGAAAAATGCGGAAATGGGCGCTTCCACGGAAGGATATTCGCAGTTGTCCCAGTACATGCGAATCACGAAACTGTGTCCAACGTAGCCGGTAAACCAAATGCTCTGGATCATTCCGGGACCGTCGGTGTCCACCAGCGTCACCGTCTCCCCTGCGCGAATCGCCACGGTCGGACTGAGCTTGGTGCAGTCTCCTCCTTTGGAACCGCCCGCTCTGCCTCCTGTGGGATTTTCTGCGGAGAAAGCGAAGGTCTTTGCATTGCTGATCATGCAATACGGTTTCATAGGTCTTGCCTCCCTTGTTTTAACGTATCCTTACTATTCATTTTGTGGTTCTTGACAGAACGACATTCGTTGCTGTCAGCGTTCCATCTGTCACAAAAGGATACGGAACTTCTTTCCCGTTTCCAGTCTGTTCAATCACTGTGACAATATTATAGCATCTGTACAGCGATTGCGCAAGTCCCTGAAAAACGAACATAGAAAAAACATCTGATGCCATGCTTTACTGCTCTCTTGCATGTGCTTGACGCTGCTTCACTGCTGCGCGAAACGGCGTCTTTGACAGCCTGAATTGTACATCTGACAAGGGATATCATAGTTCCTTGCAAAATGCAATCATGATAAAGAAATCGCCCGATGCGTGCGGAGCATTTCCCGCGCATCGGGCGATTCTTCTATAATGGCAGCACCGCGCAACTCGGCGGCACGTCGGGCGGTGTTGCCTAATACGATTTCCAGATGAAAATTCGCGGCGCAAGCAGATGGCACAGTTGAATCTGGAAATAGTATAAATACCGTTATTCTTCCGGCAGCGGCGCAATCAGTTCGCGGTCGCACTTGCGGTAGAGCAGCAGGCAAATCGTCAGCGAGACGATTTCCGCAATCGGGAACGCCCACCAGATGGCGTTCGGGCCGATGAGGGACAGCGCCCACGCCGCGGGCAGCAGCACAATCAACTGGCGGCACAGGCTCATAATCAGGCTGTATGTGCCGCGGCCGACCGCCTGGAAAACCGTGCTGAGCGTAATGCCCGCCGCCGCAATCAGGAAGTGCGAGCAGATAATCCGCAGGGCGATGCAGCCTTCCGCCGTCAGCGCCTTGTCCGCCGAGGAGTCGAACGGCATCATCAGCAGGTTCGGCACAGCAAGGAACAGCAGCGCGCCGACCGCCATAATCACCAGCGCATACACCAGACACACGCGGACGCACTCGTAGACGCGCTTTTTCTTCTGCGCGCCGAAGTTGTAGCCCACAATCGGTACCATGCCGTTGCACAGCCCGAACACCGGCATAAAGACAAACGACTGGAGCTTGAAATATACGCCCAGAACGTTCACATAAATATCGCCAAAGCCTGCCAGAATCATGTTCATCAGCGTCGTGCAGACGGAGGAAATCGCCTGCATGATGGTGGACGGAATGCCAACGACGAGGATATTCTGCACCGTCTTCCAGTCGAAACGGAAGCCCTCATGCGTCAGGCGCAGTTCCCGGTTTTTCCACTGATTCAGGACGAAACCGACGGTGCAGCTCACGACCTGACCAATAACCGTCGCAATCGCCGCGCCGGCGATACCCATTTGGCAGCTGAAAATCAGAATCGGGTCAAGGATGATGTTCGTCACCGCGCCGGACAGCTGGGTAATCATCGACAGCGTTGTGTTGCCCGTCGCCTGCATCATGCGTTCAAAGCAGATGGACATGAACTGCCCCAAGCTGAGCGTGCAGACGATGCGCAGGTACAGCGTGCCCATTTCCAGCACTTCCGCCTTCGGGTTCGTCATGCCAATATACATGCGGGCGAAGAACAGCCCGACGATAACGAACAGCAGCCAGCCGATGACCTCAATCAGGATGCCGTGGCGGGCGGCATCGCGCGCCTCATGCGGGCGCTTTTCGCCAAGCCGGCGTGAAATCAAGCTGTTGATGCCCGTACCCATACCGGTCGAAACAGCAATCATCAGCATCTGCATCGGCATAGCGAGGTTGACGGCCGTCAGCGCATCCGGCAAATACTGCCCGACGAAAATCCCATCGACGATATTATACAGTGCCTGCACCAGCATCGACACCATAATCGGCACGGACACCGTCGGCACGAGCTTGCGCATCTCCATCGTGCCCAGCATCCGGCTGCGTTCCGTGTTCTGCTGTTCCTGTTTTTCTGACATATTGCTTTCCTTTCCGTATTCATACTATTTCCGGATGAAAAGGCGCAAGCAAATGGCGCAGGTGAATCCAGAAATAGTATCAGTCCCCTATGAAGCCGAGAGGAAAATGCCCCTCAGCCAAAGGATTATTGTAGCAAAATTCGCCCTGTCCGTCAAGGGAAAATCCGCATTTTCCACCGCTTTTGCAAAAAAGAAAATTCCCTTTGCCCCCATCGTGATTTCGTGTTATAATCGCCGATGAAAGCAGTTGTTTTTCCGCTTGAAGGGAGGAATCCGCATGAGCGTCAAAATGCCCAAACCCGTCAGCAAAACAGAACTCTCGCGCCTATACACACGGCTTGCCATCGACACCCATCATCGACTTGACAACAGCACCGCAGAAGGGCAAGCGCGTCTTGGCCTCCTCCACCGTTTCCTTGATGCCTGTGCCAATCTTTATGGGACGATGACACTCTGGCACGCATGGGAGCTTTTTCAGCATGTTGAGCCGGAATTGACTGCCAAGAAAAAGATTCTCCGCAAGGATTTCTTTTCCTTTGCGGAAATTGTGCGCGTTGAAAAGCATGCCTATGCCATCATGCTGCTGCCTGACCTGTACGAAGAGGAGACGTCCATCAGCATTCAGGATGCCGAGCTGGTTCATAGAATGCTGATTTACCCGAACATTTGGGGCTTGAATGAGTATTACAAGCTGCTGAGCTATCAGGACGATAAGCCCTGTGTCGTTCCCGCACACGATGTGTTCTATGCGTATGCCGACCCGAATTATTTCTGGGAAACGCCGGAAGCGCGTTCTCTCCGCTTCTTTCTGGCAAACCTCCATGTCGCTCCGGACGCCAAAACCACTGCGCCCGACGGCACGCCTCTGTGCGGCAAGGCGTTATCAGAGGTTGTATTCTGGACAAAAGATGACCACTGGGAGTATGACGATTATAAGGCGGCGTGGCGCAAAAAAGCAGTTTCCGAAGAAGCAAACAAGCCATATTTGCAGCGCATCATGGAAAAAATCCAGCGCGGGATTCTGTTGTCGTTTGTCTGTGATCAATTTTCTTACTATGTGGAGTTGCTTGAAGAAGCCGGCGTTCAGTTTACCAAGCCGCAGTTTGAAACATTCGCGAACCGCCTCTGTGAATTGAACAATCACAGCCATCTTTGGTCAAACCGCGGCGGTCAGCCTGTTGAAATGTACGATGGGCTGGACAATGCGGAACTGGATGCGGCGGCGCTTATGAAAACCATGCAGCTTGACCCCGATGGTTATTATCGCAATCCAGTCTTATCGCGCATCACGCCGAAGAAAAATGAGGATGGGCAGGACTGAACGATCCGGAAACAGTATGCGGTATCGGCGAATTTTCTCCATGACAAACGCAGGAAAGTATGCTACAATAGACGCGGTAAACACACCAATTCACTCGACAAAGGAGGTACGCCCCATGCCGCGTACCCTATCCCCTGCTGCACGCATCGAGCGCAGCATCCTCTCCGATTTCCGCAAACCGCTCTGGCGGCCGTTCGTCCGCGGCATCAAGCAGTACAAGATGATTGCTCCCGGCGACCACATCGCTGTGTGCATCTCCGGCGGCAAGGACTCCATGCTGCTGGCGAAAATGATGCAGCTGCTGCAGCGCCACACCGACATTCCCTTCGAGACGGAGTTTCTCGTCATGGATCCCGGCTACAATGCCGAAAACCGCCAGCGCATCATCGACAATGCCGCCCTGATGGAAATCCCCATCCGCATTTTTGACAGCAGCATTTTCGAGACAACGAAAATCGCCGAGCGAAATCCCTGCTACCTCTGCGCCCGGATGCGCCGCGGTTTCCTTTACGACCGTGCGCAGGAAATGGGCTGCAACAAAATCGCACTTGGGCATCACTTCAACGATGTTGTGGAGACGACCGTCATGGGGATGTTCTACGGCGCCCAGCTGCAAGCCATGCTGCCGAAACTGCACAGCCGCAATTTTCCCGGCATGGAGCTGATTCGCCCAATGTACTGCATCCACGAGGAGGACATCTGCGCTTGGCGCGATTTCAACGACCTGCACTTTATCGCCTGCGCCTGCCGTCTGACCGAAGAGCGCGACAAAAGCGGCGATGGCATCGGCAACTCGAAGCGCGCGGAAATCAAGCAGCTGCTGAAGACGCTTCGGGAGACGAACCCCGATGTAGAGAAGAACGTCTTCAGCGCGATTCACGCCGTCAGTCTGGACACCATGCCGGGCTGGAAAATCGGCGAAAAGGAATACAGTTTCCTGGATGACTATGACAATTGGGAAGCAACGCACCGTCCGGCGGATAAGTAACCGAATACGGGTCAAGGGAAGCATTTTCCCCTGACCCGTTTTTATATAATACGACAAATGTACAAATTTCCGTTTTTAGACAAAAATTCAGCTCCCCAATGAAGCAGATTTTTGCTGCCATCAGGGAGCTGTTTGCTTATTCCGTTTCTTCCGATGGATTCGTTACTTCCGGCACATCCGTCGGCTTCGGCACGTCCGTCGGCTTCGGCACGTCCGTTGCTTCCGGCACGTCCGTTGCTTCCGGCACGTCCGTCGCTTCCGGCACGTCCGTCGCTTCTGGCACGTCCGTCGCTTCCGGCACGTCCGTTGCTTCCGGCACATCCGTCGGCTTCGGCACGTCCGTCGCTTCCGGCACTTCCGTCGGCTTCGGCACGTCCGTCGGCTTCGGCGGATTCGTCGGCATCGGGGCTTTCGTCACTGCCGGCGCTTTCGTCGTTTCCGGGGGCTTTGTTGCTTCGGGCGCATCGGTCGCTTCCGCATCGTCGGGCTTGTCCAGCACCAGCGGTTCAAGCCCCAGCAAATCAGAAACCGTCACGAACTCGAATCCCGCGTCGCGCAGCATGGGAATCAGCGTTTTCAGGCACTCATAGTCCGCCATTCGCGCGTGATACAGCAAAATCGAGCCGTTCTGGGTGTCGCGGAACGCCTGATAAGGTTCGGTCTGCGCCACATCCCACAGGACGACTTTCTCCACGCCGTGCGCATAGAAAATCGGCAGGAAGTTCTTCTCGGAGTTCATGTAGTGCCCGAACGGCGGGCGCAGCAGCCGCAGCGGATAGTGGTAGCCTAGCACCTCGTCCACGCGCTCCTGCGACAGGCGCACCTGCGCATCCGCACTGGACTCGGAGTATTCCAGCAATTGCGCGTGCTTCCATGTATGGCTGCCGAACTCATCGCCGTGTGCCAGCGCGTCTTCCCACAGTTCACGGTCTTCCGCGCAGAACAGCTTGCCGACGATAAACCACGTCACCGGAAAATCAAGTTCAATGCTCAATTCGTGGATTTTATACACAGCATCCATGTTCCAGCCGTCATCCACCGTAATCGCGATTTTTTTGGATTCGCGGTCGCCGTGGCGGACAACGTAATCCTCCGGAATCGCGGCAAACGCCGTCTGCTGCACCAGCATCAGGCACAGCACCAGCGACAGCAGACGCATCATGCGTTTCATCAGCAGCCCCTCCTTATTGCGGATCAACGTAGTTCGGTTCCTGCCAGATATACCAGTCCGTGCCGTCGGTCAGCATCGTAACCGTCCCGTCGCCGGAGAAGTAGAGCGCCGCGCCCGGCATGTGGTTCTTCACCCAGCCCGCCGTCACCTTTGTGCTGAGGGCGGAGCGGTTCGGGACGAACAGCACCTGCGGCTGTGTCTGCTCCACAAAGCTGTCCGGAATCGTCGCCAACCCGTGATGAGGCGCTTTGAGAATATCGCAGCGGAGTTTTTCGCCATATGTCGCGGCGTACCACTGCATCGTCTCGTTGTCAATGTCGCCGGTCAGGAACGCCCGCGAGTCCCCAAACTGCACCATGCAGGCGGCACTGCGGTTGTTCTGCCCCGTCGGCAGGGGGCAGCGGAAAATCGTCAGCTTTGCGTTGCCCAGCGTCAATTCGTCGCCGTCGCCAATCTGCACATAGGGGATGTTCTTCGTCCCCGTCGCTTTGACCGCCTGCTGATGGTAGCCCTCTTCGTCCACATACGTCGTGGTGTTGGGCGACAGGAACGCATCCACCTGATACAAATCGGAGTACATAAGGTAGATGAAGCCGTGCAGGTGGTCATCATCGCAGTGTGTATTGAGCAGATACTTCAGTTCCGTGATGCCATATCCATCCAGCGTCGCATACACGCGCCTGCGATAGCGTCCTTCGCCGCTGTCCACCATCATGGCTTCCCCGCCGGATTGCAGCACCATCGCGTCTGAGCGGTTCGTGTCAATGCAGGTCAGGCGCAGCGTATCCTTCTCCGCCCAATCCGCCGGCACATCCGTTTCGTTCTCCACCCGGTATACCTCCGCCTGCGCAGCGCCCAATCCCAGCGCCGCGCACAGCGGCATCAGCAGCAGTTTCCGTTTCATACGTTTTCCTTTCCACAAGGGAGTTCCTCCCTTGACCCTTCCGCGCGATTCGGTTGGTGACACACTCATGCTGTGTCCGCATGTTTATACAGGGTTTCGCTCCTGCGGGAGCGACCAGAGGGCTTTGCGATCGCCCTCTGGACTCCTTCGCATCCCCACTGATGTTTGTTGGTTTTTATCGCAGCTGTTATATAGTTAGTGTGCCTTTCGTTCTCCTAAGCAGCACTGCCATATACTAACATCCGGAGGGCGACGGGCGAAGGGGTCAAGGGGGCGACCGCAAAGCCCCCTTGTCGCCTCCGCAGAGGCGAAATTCCTTTCCTTACTGCGCTTGCACCCACCCGCGGGCGACCGCAATCTCATACACCCCGTCCGCCATGCCTTCCGCCAGCCATTGCTGATACACCGGCGTCACCAGCAGATATTCCTCCGCCGGATTTGATAAATACCCCATCTCCACAAGGAAGCACATCATCTTCGCCCAGTTGTTGCCGACATAGTTGTCGTTCAGCCGCACCATGCCCGTGGAGTTCGCCAGCGTCATCCCGACACGCGTTTTCATCGCGTCCAGCAGCTTCTGCCCCATTTCGCGGTAGGTGTCCGCATCCGCAACCGCTTTGGCATAGTCGCTGTTCAGCGGGCCGTAAACCTGTATGCCGCGCTTGCTGCGGTTGCTGGAGTTGTTGCAGTGCAGGCGGAGCATAATCTGCGCGCCGCCCGCTTCCGCGATTTCACAGCGTTCGATGTTCGTGTGGAACGTCGTTTGATCTTCGCGGGTCATGACGACGTTCGCGCCCTGCCGAAGCAGTTCGTCACGCAGGAGCATCCCAATTTCCAGGCAGACGATGCTCTCGCGGCGATTCGTCTTGGTTCCCTGTGCCATGCCGCCCTTGCCGCTGGTCGAGCCAGTCAGCCCCGGTCCAATCGGCTCATTGACGAAGCGTCCGTTTTCCTGATGTCCCGCGTCAATGCAGACGGTCACGCCGCTCAAGCGCCCCTCCTGCCGCTGCGGCGCTTCCGGCGCCTGGTAGCCCTTGCGCACGGTCGCTTCCTTCTTCATGCTGCCCGATCCGCTTTTCACCTGCACAGTGAACTGCGTCCGCGCGAAGGTCAATTCACTGACGACGTCGCCCTCGTAATGCCCGTTTTCGTCCGGGTAAACTGGCTGGGTGACGGTTTGTTCCTTGCTTCGCCAGTAGAGGAGCATGTAGTCCGTGCCAATGGCGTTGAACGCGTAGTGGAAGCCTTCCGGCGTTTCCGTCAGCACAAAATCCGTCACTTTCGCGTTGCTTTTCCCGGTCGGCTTCTGATAATCCGCAGCCTTCGGAAGCGTCGTCGATGCTTTGCCGATGCTGCCCGTCGTGCGCGCCGAGGTCAGCGCAACGCTCGTTTTGCCGCCCGCGCCAGAGTATGCAAAGGCGATATCCCCTTCAAAGCGCCCGTCCTCGCTGTACAGCATCATCCAGCCTTTTTCGGCAGGCGTTGCGTATTCGAGGATGACGAACGGGTCTTGCGCGCCCGCATCAAAGGCATAATGCAGCGCGTATTCCGATGCCGTAAGCGTGATGGACACGCCAGCCGCCTGTGCGGTCGTCGCGCAGAACAGCGCCAGTACCGCGCAGAGCAGCAGCGACAGCAGCCTTTTCATCTTTTTTCCCCTCCGTGTTCCTTTTTCCAGCGGCGAATCAGCTTCTGAATGCGTCCCCACGGTGTCCGCGACTTTTTCAGCGCCACCGCCGCGTCCAGCGCCCCCTGCCGGTACAGGTTGTTGTTCGGTTCACGGCGAATCGCCTCGCGGTAGGACTGATGTGCTGATTCGTACTGTTCCAGCGCCATGAGCACTTTGCCCTGCATGGCGTACCATGCGCTGTCGCGGGTGGATGCGCGCAGGAGCTGCCGCAATGCCGCTTCAGGATTGTCCTGCCGGAGCATCTTTGCCGCCAGCGTCAGCGCATCCTGCTGGTCAAGTTCGCGATTGAAGGCAGCGGATGCCGTCGTCCGGTTGACCGCGAGCTTCATCGCTTCCTCGTACGCCAGATTCAGCGTAATCATTTTTTCCTGCGCGGCTTTTCGTTCCGTTTCGTCCTGAAATTTATCGGGATGGCAAGTTTTTACCAATTTGCGATATGCTGCGCGCACCTGATCCGCGTCGGCAGACGCTTCCAACCCCAATACGCCAAATGGATTCCGCATCGCCAACACCTCCTGTTTGCTCTGCGGCTGTTTTGCTATCCTAGAGTGTGTTTCTAAAATGAGACCGGTGCAGTTTCGAGC
>ENA-OZSP01000535-OZSP01000535.1-human-gut-metagenome-genome-assembly--contig:-NODE-535-length-10569-cov-5.016835_pt1 | contig 10569 bp, 6 predicted proteins | sample MGYA00243282_ERZ653973 | MGnify/ENA primary metagenome ERZ653973 (study PRJEB26926, sample SAMN06164457) | human gut metagenome | biome: ENVO:00009003; feature: ENVO:2100002; material: ENVO:00002003... | reverse complement strand
GGAGTCCGTCTCGTGGGCTCGGAGATGTGTATAAGAGACAGCTCCAGAATCGTAACAAAATCATCCATCGCGAGTTCATAACGGCAGATAGTGCTTTCTTCCGGAGCATCTTCGTCATGGTAAATCCAGAGGATGTTTCCTTGTTCCACAAAGAATCGCGCATCGTCATAATTCTCCGGCTCTGGTACATTGTTTTGGCGTATCATTGTCGGCAGATTGGATAGTAATTCAAATTACTTTTCTTTCTTCATACTTTTACCTCTCAAAATCTATATTAAGATGGCCGTCACGAAGACGGCCATCTTGATTGCAGTTTTCCTTGGCGCCTTGCTTCTCGCAAAGCATCTCTAACGTCAAATCGAGACAGTTCAAAATAGCCAACTGCGAGACGGCGAAGGATACTCTCCGAAAAGATTGCGTTAATGGGGAATTCGGGATAGATATTGCATTTTTTCAAATACAAATCATCGTTGACAATATATTTTCCATCCTCACCCCACTTCAGCTTGTTTAGATATGTCTTGGTGTCTTCGTCCGCAGGGAGGCCGACAGCCGACTCAAAATACTTTTGCAATACCTGTTTATCCACTATCAAAAAACGGACAGAGGAAATATGGATGAGTTCCTCTTCAAGAGCCTTTACCCAGATAAAAATGATATGGGTATTCAGCATATAGGGATTGTTCTCTTTGGCAAACCAGCCATATCCGTTTTTTGTCCCGTTGCAAGAAAGCTCGCAAGAATATGTTTTCAAATCACGATTCCAGCAGCTTGTTGCTGCTTTTTCGTCCGCCCAAATGGTTTCATGTCCTGTTTGTAATACGATATCTATTCCTCGTTTGTCCAGCTCTGAATTACATGGTCGCAACTCCTGCCAGCCAAACTTCGCGTACACAGCACTCATCACCTGTTCCATTCTCTTGCTTGCTGCAAGGTCTTTTCGTCTGTTGGATACACGCATTTCTACTCCTCCTTTATCAAATATCCATGATGATTTTTTCCAGTGGAACGCCGGAATTTTTCATCTTGTTTGACTCGATGCGAATTTTTTCGAGTCGCTTCTGTGCTTTCATTCTCTTGGGGTTTTCCCCAACGATTCTGGCGTCGACATAGATAACATCAAAGTTCCCTCTGAGAATATCCTTCTCCATGAGAGTGTAGATGTGGACGTCAAAGCCGCCATAATCCAACTGTTTTTTTACTTCTCGCAGCAAGGAGAACGCAGACATATCGCCTCCCGCAAGCATTAACGCCTCATACAAAGGACGGCTGGTCTTGCGAATTTCCCCGAGCACAGCTATGGTTTCGTTTTTCATATGTTTTTTCTCCTTGAAAAAAATTCAACAAAAAAACGCAGAACCCGAACCCGCATTTGCGGTATTCGAGATTCTGCGTTCGATACTTGTTGTATCTATGATTGTATTGCTTTTTCGGGGATTTACCAGTCCCGCTTATTCAGTGGAACCAGGCAATACCAGTTCGGAAATGGCAGTTACATCCCAAGGATTGACGATGCGAGGAGCGTTCTCGAGAGTGCTGAAATCACCATTTTCGGTGATAATAACCTCCGCCTCTTCAGGGGAAGCAACCACGTGACCGGTCATTTCCAAAACCTCATTCAAAGTCAGGCTGTTATCCTGAACAATGAACTTGGCCATGCTCTCGATTTCGCTCTGTGCATTTGCAATGTTGCCATACCTTGCGTTTTGATGCAAAGCCATATCGACAATAAAGCATTTGCGGTTTGCAATGTCAATCAGGACGGATGCCTGTTCCCTGCTGTCAGACGTAAGGTCAAAACGGTTCTGAACCGTCTGTGGCTCGAACTGTTTTCCCGTCTTTCCATCACGGCTCATCCATCCGCAAAATGCAGTGGTAAGCTCGGAGAACAAAGAGCCAGAAAAAGAGTTGACGGCAATGACCGCATACGCTACTCCGTTCTGCTGAGCAGTATTAAGCGAAAAGTCGATATATTCGACTGCGCCATTTTTCCCAGAGTATCGTCTATCGCCGGAATGGATGCCATCAACAATGCGGCATGCAGGGTTGAAATAGGCGACGGTATCGACAGCCTTGAAATTTTCATCCAAGAACATCATCGACAAGTCGAGGTCGATATCGTCTTCATACCCTCTTCCACCATTGTCTTTACCTTTCCAATACAGGAAAGCACGGATAATGTCCATATCCGCTGGAATGGGCATTGCAGAGCCAGAGGAGTACACCTTTTCTCCGCTGCTCATCTGTCGAGCATTTACAGGGAATACGATTTTCTGGTTCTTCATGACATCGGGGTCAATGTAAACCTTTTTCCCTTTACGCTCTTTCAACTGGGAGGAAATAACGCCGCTCAAGGATTTAACGACCGCGTCGATAATCTCCTGGGGAATCTGAGCAACCGCCTTTTCCTTCACATGCGTCGATGCTCCGGATTTCTTTCCAGTTGCCATCTGGATGCCGATATTGCGGTTTCTGAAGTGGTTGACCATCTGCATCAGGACACGGATGTCCACAGACGCGGCAACGCTTTCAAAAAACGACACTACGGCATAAGCCGAGAAGAGGTCCTTACAGTTGCGCAGCGCAAAGTCAAGATTTCGTGCATAAACACCAGGTCTCTTGACCATATGCTGGCACAGTTCCATCACCTTCACAGGCTGCTTCATCAGCAACTGGAGTTTGCTTTCGAACGTTTCGATGTAGGCGTTGGAACGGACCATGGAAAAGGCAGCAAAAGTATTGGGATACTTTGTGCGATATTCGCCCGGATGAAGTTTTTCTCCCAAGCGTTTCCACTCTTCCCTGTTTTTGGACATGGCCTCTGCGATAGAGGGAGTGTGCTCGATAAGGTCAAGCAGGAAACGGCGCTCGTTTCGATTGAAGCTCTTGTAGCGAGACGCGGTTGCGAGACTAACGTCTCCCCCACTCATGGCCGCTGCAATTCGCAGAACATCTCGGGCAGAGTTCACCTGTTTAACAACAGTATCATTGTCTGCTTTACCGTACGGAAAAACATCTTTCACATACAAAGCGATGGATTCTTTACACTTCAGGGTCTTGCCCTGAAGCAAGGTATACACTTTGCCAGCGACATCCGCATTTTTCATCATAGCAGCAATATCTGCGGCTTCTTCAGCGGACAGAGGAGCGTTACGCATGTACATCTCTGCGACCAGCTCAGCCGCAGAATCCTCATTGGCTGCCGGAACAACCTTCAAAGAGGCCGTAGGCATAATAAGGCCCGGAGCGACCTTAGCCACGTCAAATTCCGGCTCCCATTCGCCAGCAGAAAGGAAATGCAGAAGATTGACAACGTACAGTTCTACCAACGATGCCTCCATCGCATCCGTAGGGAAATTGGGCCAGATAGGCTTGGTGCGTTCAATCAGAGTTCTGTGTTTGGACGCAACTTTGCTGAGAACTCCCCAGAAAGTCATGAAGTCCTTGTGGGATGCCTTAAGGCAAGCGTCGATGAGCTTTTTGCTCATGGTGAAGCCATCCTGAGACAGTTTCAGATTGGCGGAGTAGACATACTTTTCCTCTACGCAAGGAATACCTTTGCCGGTCGGCATGGGAACGACTACGCCTCGATGATATTTGAAAAGGAACTCAATGACTGTATTATTCATATATACCTCCCAAAAAGAAAAAGCCGCGCATTATGCGCGGCAATTACAAGGATACAGCTGTACGGCAGTAACCTAAGCACCATAAGTGCTATGTAATGTCGCGGAGAGCACTAACACTAAAAAAATATCATCTTGCTTTTTTAGAAGGAAGTGTTAGTATAGCCGTGAGCAAAAAAAACGAAGAGGAGAGCTTCAACACTAAGCAAGAACTCTTCAAAAGTTTTCATCCGGAAGGAAGTGTTGGAATAGCCTCTTACGATACTTATATTATATCATATTTTGTCCGCATTGTCAATGTAAAATAAGGTTACTTTGTCTTTCGCTGAGAGAAGTCTTTTCTGATATTTATGAAGTCTATTGCTTTTGCAATAAGGGCAACTTCTATGGTTGCGGCATGTTTTGTCAACTGCTTTTGCTTTCCTGTATGGAACTCTTTTTTCCTTGCCATACTTAATTGATTTGTCTAAACTCATTAAATCCTCCATTAAAAAAAGACCCGGCAAAGCCGGGTCCTTGTTTATTTATACTCCTCCGATACATCGCGAATATCCACAAGGCGTTCATATGGGCGCCCCTGCTCGGAGAGCTTTTTCATAAACACCTCGGCGTGTTCGCGAGTTACCTTCGCGCCTGTTTTGATGAGGATTTTCTTTTCCGTGCCACCCGGCTCGACGTAGGTAATCATGGTTGTGAACTGCTCAGGCATATCTGATACCTCCTTCCGTCTTCCTTATTTTATATCACACATTGTCTCTTTGGTGGAAACTCGCGTTATTTGGGCACCTTCTCGACCGTCACACGATAGTCGTAGCCGTCATCTTCGTTTCCTTTGACAATAAGTGAATTTGGTTTATCACCACCAAAAACTTCGTTCCCGTTCAGGGTAACTGCGTTTTCGATGATATCCAAAATGTCTGTGATATTATCTATCATAATCAACCTCCGAAAAAATTCGTCTCAGGTAATTTCGTTATCGCCTGAGATACTTGTATCCATTGATATGATTTCATATTATCGGTTTTTCGGATAAGTGCAATAAAAAAAGGACCCCCTGTCGTAGGGGGTCCTTCTGTCGTATCAGCTGTTTTTGTCAACTGTTACTGGTTTGCCGTTGATGAAGTCAGGCAGCTCAACGCCGTCAATCTCTGGTACGGTAACACCGTATTCAGCGATAGTGTATGTCACATGTGTGATATACGTTTCCTGTTTCTCGTTGACGTTGCCGCCAGCAATATAGCAGGTCATCGGGATGAGCATTTGCACACCGCTATCATCTTCAGACTCGTCTGCCTTGATTACCCACTGGTCTGGATTTCTTGGCTTGTTGTGGCCAACCACCAACTGAGTATCGTTCATCTTCATGGTCATTTCACCACGGAGCAGTTCGGCAGGTGCTTTGTCAACAATGTTCCATCCGTCATCTTTCACTTCAATATCGGTGATTTGGATAGCACCGTTAGAGTAGTTTGTGATGCCGTAATTCTCAGGCTCTACGACTTCACCGTCGCCGGCATAGCCGTACATACATACCTCGAGAGGAACTGTTGCTTTCAGCTGGAATCTGAGTTCTGGGTGGACACGGAGCTGTCCATCAACATAGCTGATGGTGTAGTTCTTTACCATTTCTCCAAGCAGGTTTTCAACCTCAACCACATCCAGCGTATTGCCGCTTTCAGGGTCCTGGTTAATCGTCAGATTGTATCCTCCGATTCTCCAGTGTTCAGTGCCCATTTCAAAGCCATGGTAGTTTTCACACCATTCACAGGGGTACAATGTTGTATCGCTTTCGATGTCAAGGAAGACAGCGGGAGCGCCAACATACCACGGTGTCGTATAAGGGAGGTTGCTGCCGTTCTGGAAAACTGTTTTACGAGTATCTCCAGTTCCGAACTCTTTTGCAGACGCTTCGGCATCCTTTGTGGGAGCTACACCGCCTACCAAAATGGTATTAGCGATGGTGTCCTCACCAATGAGCTTAATGTCGGCATATTCGTTATCGGCATCGTTGCCAATACCCTTATAGGTCTCGCCATCATCATTGACCATTTCGAAGATAGCGTGTGTCTGAGGAATTCCCTCATCCTTCACGTACCAATCGGTGTCGGCCGTTGTGATAACGATTTCACGTGGGTAAACCTCAACTCTGCCACTCACAATGGAAACCAGATAGTTTCCGAGCACAGGGTAGTTGGTTTCGGTAAGACCTTCAGGAACGACTGGGTATACGCCAACCGGTGTACGGTCAGTGAACTCAATCTGTGTTCCATTCTTGTCTTTTGCTGCCAGAGTGAAGTTCTCATCAAGGTCGAGAATGTCGTTGCCCTGAAGTCCGTCTACCTTCATCCAAGAATCACTTGGCACATTCGGACGATAAACGTCGTCGTAAGTGGGATATCCGGGGCCTTCACTTCCGTACATATAGCGATGATTTGGAACAATAACCTCAAGCAGAGCACGGCAGATAGCGCCTGAATACTCTTCACGCTCGATAAAGTAGTCGCCAAAGTCATTGCCTGTGAGTTCCGCTTTTTCCGTTGCTGTGATGATGTTTTCATCCAGCTTAGTCAAGCGGTCCGGCAGCGCCTGTCCATTGGAGTCCAGCTTCTCGCCCGCATTTGCCGTAGCATACGTTCCGTTCATGGTTGGCTGTTTAAGGCCAATCTTGTCGCCGGCCACAATGCCATCAATCAGAATATCTCTGATAGTGGCTGTGTTGTTGCCATCGTATGTCTTGACGTTGCGAGGATTGTCTTTGTCCTCAAGATACAAGCTGTGAACATACAGGCCCTTCTGGTTGATAGGTCCTGTATAGGTTTCGGTTCCGAGCACGTAGTTGTAGTGCGGGTCCGAAGTTTCGTTGTGGAGAATATCCAACGGGCTGATTTTAGCGTTTCGAGTCATTTTATACTCGTTTCCGCCATTGTTGGTTTTGCTGTTATGCGTCTCCAACTGGCCTTCGTTGTTAACGTAGCTTCCCATTACCGTAGTCGTAGTAAGCTGTACGTTATCTCCAGGGATTACGCCGCTGACAGCATCCATACCAGAGAACTGAATGTCTTTGATAATACCTGCGCTTGAACCATCATAAATCTTAGCGTTGTTGTAGCTATAGACGTTGATGGGACGCGGATAAATCACGAGGTCACATTCAAGCTGGCTGTTTGCTTCGTCAATTACCCATCCGTCATCAATAGCTTCCTGGGTAAGAGTCAGCTTAGCGTGATATTTGGTTGCGTTAACAGCACCAGAGTTCTGATAATCACCACCACGAACTGTGGTTTCGGTATAATCCGCATGGTTATCAGGCTCAATAGCTGTATAGGTGATGTCGAACAGGTTACGGTTTGCACCATCCGGTCCGGACACTTCGAACTTGGACGGATAGATTGGAGTACCGTCATAAATCTTGGCATCACCGTCAATATCAACGACAATCTGTCCTGGTTTTTCATCAGGAACGACTGCGTCAGTACCAACGACCGCATCATCTGTTGCGGAGTGGTCTGTAACGACCATGCCCAAAGACTGAGGTACATATTCAATCACGGCCGCATATACAGGGTTGTTTTTGACAACTACGGTCTCTTTGATGTGAGCCGTTACGGAGTCAATCTTTACCTGTGACGTATACGGAATAGCCGTTGCGCCCTGAATAGCAGTTACGTTAACAGCTGTGATGTTTCCGTTAAATGTCAATACGCGGTTGTGGTTATCCATCGTGGCGTATTCATTTGTTCTCTTCCATCCGTTGGAATAGTAGTCGGCGCGCCAGAAGCAGTCTCTGGCTGTGTCGTTCGACCATGCAGAAATCGCAACATCAATCTGATATGCGGCAGGAGCAATATTGACGGTGGAAGATGTGATGAACAGGGGTCCGTTACCACTTGCGACTGCCCAGTTTGTTCCGCCAAAGTTCTTTGTGTAGGTCTTGGTTTCTGTCTTATTAACAGGACCAGAGTTCCACTGACCGTTTGAGGTCATACAAAGATTGGCGTTCCCCTTTTCTGCGCCGGAAATCCAGGGCAGATAAGAGAAGGGGGCCGCATTGGAATCCCAGTAGAAGCTGCCGCCACGATTGTATCCGCCCAGCCAGACGTTGCGTCCGCCAGCGACGGCTTTTACAATCTCGTTTTCCTTGGCGTCAGAAATTTCTACCAGACGACCGGACATCTGGAGTTCCTGGTTATATTTCTGAGCTTCCTGTTTTGCAACGCTCCACTCAACGGGGTTAGACCAGGTAACCAGTTTGTAGGCGTGGCCAGTTGCTGGGTCAATTACCAAGCCGGCCAGACGAGCTTCGTCGACTACCCACTTAACGCCACCGCCTCCGGTCGTTCCGGAAACAACTTTGTCATATGAGTAATCAGCGCCGGAATCGTAAGAACGGAATCCAATATACTCACGCAGAGCCTTCTGCCATGTCTCAATTTCAACCGTGTTCGCGGTTGTCGAAACAAGAACAATCTTTTTACCAGTGTTCTCCTGCACGCTGATGCCGAGAGCCTGGATTGCAGCGGTGTTTACAATCAAAGAGTCTTTGCTGTTAAATCCAGCAGTCTCATCGAAGTAAACAATAGCGGTGTTGACGTGGTGTCCATTCGGCACTCTGATAGACAGCTTCGGATAGTACCAATCAGAATATTCATGACCGGCCGTTGCTACCTGGAGGCCTTTGGCGTCCGTTACCGTAGTGCCATTTACGATGTTGGTGTTATCGTATTCCATAACACCGTTGTGCCACAAAGCAATGGCGTAGTCCATAGTCAGACCGCCCCACTTATCAGTAGAAGCAAGGTTCTTTGTTCCTCTGACAGTAGTATAGCTTGTTGTGGCGACACAGCGGAAGTAATACTTCAGCAGTGTTTCAGGGTTGTACATTGACAGCGGAGCATTGCTGATGGTCATTGTACTTGTGTACATCATCCAGTTGCCTTCGCCATTCAATGTTGCGGGTACAGGGTCAGAGTTTACTACGCCAACTTTTACTCCGCCATAGCCGAGTGCGTTAGCGACTTCGGTACTCCATGGTCTTGCAACACGGTCTTGGTACGTCATATACTGCCATGCCGCCTCGGGCTTCATTTCCGTTGGACGGTAGTAGATTTCCGCACGATATACCGCTGTGCCATTTGCGACGGAAGATGTCAGTGTTTTCAACAGCAATGTCTGGCCGTATTCATCAGGCGTCATCAAGTCTTGGTTGACAGCACCTTCAGTAAAGTCAGCAGACTTTGTAGTGACGAGGTTCAAATCCGGAGGGATTACCTTCATCTCGTTGCTGTTGTTCTCAACAGCTTCACGTTTGAAGTTTCCAAAGTTACCGGAATCAGTATCCCAGGAACCATTGAAATCATCCGCAATGTTGCTGTACCAGATATACTCTGTTCCGTATTCTGTGGTTGCCTTAAACTCGGCACGGAAATGGGTTCCGCTTTGAGTGATGTCAACTTTGTTGACAGTCAGCTTGGTTTCAACACCATGGAATTTGGCCTTTTCATGGAACAAATCCAGGTTGTTGTTCGGAGCTACTCCATGCAGGGCATAATCAAGCTCTGTAGGAGTTGTTTCGACCGGAGACTTGGTGTTGATGGTCTGAATTCCGCCAAACTCATTGTCTTCGTCGATATAGTGCCAATCGAACACCTCTTCTCCACCAGAAGTGACATATTTCGGTGTCGAATACTGCCATCTGACAGAAATCTTTGTTCCATCGTCAAGCGCCAGTCCGTAAGCACGGAATGTGGCAGAATCGCTTTCGTTAACGGTTTGGTCAGGGCTCTGTTCAGCATATGCCGGCCACAGATTAACGCTCAGCGTTCCGGTCATATCTGTTTTGGCCACCCACTCCTCTTTGCTTCCGCTAAACTGAGTATTGGAGGCTACGCCGCCTTTCCAGTAATAGCAGTAGGAGTTCCATTCTCCATGGTCGTTTGCGAATACTGCTCTGAACTTATATCCATCCCATGCAGGGTTGGTTTTGTTCAAAGTCAGAGTGGTGTATGCGATGTAGTTATCAGCTTCACCAACTTCTGTTCCGGGTTCCTGAACTACGTTATTCAACGTATAATCCCAGTCTTCTGGAACAGTCTGCCATGTCTTTCCTGCATCTGTTGAGTATTCCCAACGGTCTACACGAAGATTGTCAGAAGAAACGCCAACCGCTTTAAAAATGCTTTGAGCAGATTCATAAGTGGTGTAGTCATTTGCGGGTTCAGCGCCAAAACTACCAAGGTAAAGGGGCGTTGTCATGTCGTTGTCCCAGAAGTCAACAGGAACGTTTGCACGGATTGTTCCGTACTCGGTTACCTCTGTTCCATCTGGTTTGTAGACTCTGGCGTTCAGTACGCCAAAACGTCCCAGCTCGTTGTATACGCAGGGCAGGTTCGAAACAACGTATTTGCTGTCCGTATTGACAGTACATGTGTACTCTTCTCCGGGCTGCATGTATTTCGGGTTGTCTGTTCCGAGGAACTTAACCACATACCCAGCGTAGTTGTAGTTGGTTGTACCGAACAAATCGTTCAGGTCGCCCAGAACACGGGCAACACCTGTGGAACGGTTCATGTTTTCGTCAAACACGTTGACCGTACCTTTGTTTTTGTCGGTTCCGAGATTCCAGCCGGACAGTCCGTCAGCGGAATCGTTAGCCAGAAGCGGCGTTCCTTTGGAATTCAAGGTTACATCGTAAACATCGCTGTTCCAATGGCCTTTAAATCCTTTGATGGGTGTCCAATCTTCTGGGAGTTCGATATCCTCTGTAAGCTGATAGCAGCCATCAATTGGATACCAGTAGTTGCCGCCGTTCTGCAAAGCAGTCAAAACGGCATCTGAGTTTGCCGCGCTTACACGGCGAACAAAATGAGATGTTTGCTGGTTATGCTGGTTCGCAGCGCAGATTTCACATTGCTTGCGCTGTGACTGTCTCTTATACACATCTCCG
>ENA-OZSP01000529-OZSP01000529.1-human-gut-metagenome-genome-assembly--contig:-NODE-529-length-10597-cov-15.443275_pt1 | contig 10597 bp, 7 predicted proteins | sample MGYA00243282_ERZ653973 | MGnify/ENA primary metagenome ERZ653973 (study PRJEB26926, sample SAMN06164457) | human gut metagenome | biome: ENVO:00009003; feature: ENVO:2100002; material: ENVO:00002003... | reverse complement strand
TAAGTACCCTCTGTTTTTGTGCCCTCTCGTTTGAGTGCTTGTCTATTATATCACGCTTTTCGAGCTTTGTCAACAGCTTTTTCATTTTAATTTTGCACAAATGGTTTTAAACCGTTATATTCTCCGATTGTGCAAAATGTAAACAACCACAATATACAGTTTTCCGCTATCAACATTTAGTTATCAACAGCCGCATTCCTGTATGTTGAAAACTCATTCATTCTTTCAGTAAAGCTAAAAACAATGCCGCCCTTTAAGGACGGCACCGATAAAAATCCTATTTTTCCTCGTTCAGTTCGGAAATTATTCTGACAAAGCTGTCAATATCATTAAAGTCACGATATACCGAAGCAAATCTGATATACGCCACCTTATCTATATCCTTCAGCCTTCGCAGTACCAGCTCGCCGATCTCGTCCGACGATACCTCCCGTCTGAACTGGTTCTTCAGTTCCTGTACAATATCCTCAACCATTTTTTCAAGGTCTTCGATCTGTACCGGACGTTTCACCGTAGCTCTCGCAAGCCTGTTTATCAGCTTGTCACGATCAAAAGGTTCAATGGTATTATCCTTTTTCACAACCATAAGCGGTATTGTTTCCACCATTTCATAGGTCGTAAAACGGCACTTGCACGACAGACATTCACGTCTTCTGCGAATTTTATTTTCCGCAGGGCGACTGTCTATTACCTTGCTGTCCTCATATCCGCATTCCGGGCATTTCATCTGTTTTCCTCGCTTTCGCTCTGATCCTCACGGTTTCCTTTTCCATATTCCTGTATTTATGTATTTTAACACACTTTCGCAGCTTTTTCAAGCATTTTCTGTAATCAAAGACCCATCTTATACTTATCGTATATCTTTTTCATATTATTCGCACATAAAGCAAGTTCGTCATAGCTGCTGTAGTTCTCACGGTAAAGCTCTACTATCATTGATTTATCGTACTTTATTTTTTCAAGTTCGCTGAAAAGACGGTTGAAGTTAAAGCTGCCCTTTCCTATCGGCAGGCAATCGCAGCCTGCGTTGCCGTCGCTTACATGAAGATGTACGACCTTGTTGCCTATTATATCCAGAAGTCTGAACGGATCTACATTGCTCCTTCTCGCCTGTTTGAGATCTACAACAAATCTGACCTCGTCGCCGAGTTGTCCGATCATATCTTCGATAAATCTTACACTGCTGCTCTTGCAGTAGCAGATGTTTTCCTGTGCCACCGTAACACCGAATTCTTTTGCGAGGCGGAACAGACGCAGATAGCGTTCCATGTACCTTTCATCAGGTACCTTTGAGCTTAGGATAGCTCCGTGCAGAACAAACACATCCGCACCGATCTCCGCCATAACCTCAAAATACCTCTTGTAAATATCAATCAGATATTCGGTTCTGCGTGGATAATCGCCGAAAAGAAACAGCGTTTCCATAGGCGAAGAAAACGGATGCATGGATATTACGTTCATCCCGTATTCACCGATGATCCTTCTTAGTTCAACAAGCACCTGCCCTTCAAGCTCGTCTATCGAATTTACGAATATCTCAACATTTTTTACACCCCGCTCGGCAAGCTCATAAAGAGCCTTTTCTGTTTCAAGAGGGTACAGACAAGCCGTTGATACGCCAATATCCATTTTCGTTACTTCCTTTCTGAAAATCAGCCCGCCAGAGAACAAATGTTCCCTATTATTGATATGATTAGCGGTAATACATACACCGCCGCCAGCACCGCAACAAGCAATGCATAAATGCCAATCCTGCACAGACCTTCCGCCTTATCGGCGATTGCCGTTATCTTTTTACGGAATATAATGTACAGTGCCAGTGCCGCAAAGCCTGTGAAGCTAAGCACAATACCCGGTTTAAGTCCCTTCGGACAGAAGCTGAAGGCTATATCGTTTTTGCCTTCCTCCAGCTTTACCGCCATAAAGCCCGACATAGAACGGTATATCTCAGCAGGCTTTCCGTTTATTGTCGCAGAAAATCCGTCGTCATACGGCACCGACAAAAACAGCCACTGACCGCTCTTTGCATTGTCTGCTGTTCCGCTTATATTTCCACCGTCAACCTTAAGGTCGGCGGTTTTTGTTTTATTGATAGCTTTTTCCAGCTTATCGAGCGACAGCCCGTAAATACCGTAGCTTGAGCAGTAAGTGCTTTCGTTTACGTCAACATCTATACTTACCTTCTCATTTTCGAAAGTACCGAGATATAAAAGTCCGTTGCTGTCTTTATTTGGGAACGACAGATCCTGCTTGATGCCGTTTACATATATTGCAAACGAACCGTTGATATGCTCGTTGATATTTCTTGTCACAAGATCAAAGCAATCGAAATACAACGCCTGCTTTTCACCTACATCCAGCTTGTAGCTGAGCGTTGCTATGCGTGTATCGCTCTTGGGTGTGAAATAATATATCCCGTCACGATGTGCATACCGTATATTCTTTTCTCCGGTATGCTCATACTCGGTAAACAGCAGTTCGTTGCCCGTATCAAGCAGATTCTTTGCAAGATATTCCTGTATAACTATGCGTTCCGCCTTAGGCAGCTCCGTACATTGTGACAGATCGCTGTCGGTCACTATTCCGAGCGGAAGATAATATTCGCTCTCATAAATTGAATAGTTCTTGTCACGATAAATCACAGGCTCTCTTGCGCTGAATTTCTCTATATAATATTTTATATTCATAACGGCATCGGTAAGAGCCGTGCCTCCGTTGCCGGTTACCTCCATCCAGTAGGACGAGTAGCCGAGCCGTTTCATCGCAAACATATAATCCTCCGATGTAAGCGAGGTGTAATGTGCGATGGTGGGATAGCCCAGTCCGCCTATAAGATTTGCGTCAAAATATTTCTTAGGCCACTGCATCAGCTTCACCCTGTAAAAATCATCGTCCTCGGGGATTTTTCCTTCAAGCTCTATCGCATTATTGTACTTGACCGGGGTATATGCCGATGCACCTATATACACGTTTGCGTTGAAAACGCTCTCGGCTACAACAATTACAGCCAGTACAGAACAAACCGATTTGAAAGTGAGCTTCTTGAAAACGCCGAAAGCCATAGTCAGAACATACAGTGCCGTAAATCCGCAGAAGATAATTAAAAGCAGTACGAATGACTCCGAGCTTCCCCACAGTGTCGAAACATACGAATCCAGTTCGTATCTGCAATTACAGTAGTACCATATCGTAAAACCGAAATAGATAACGCCGGCGGCAGTTATTCCGATAAGATAAGGCTTTTTATTCTTTTGCGCATAATCATCAGGCTTTGTATGCGACAGCTTCACCGCCGCAAAGGTCAGCATCATAAGCGTAGTAATATAGCCGTACCGCATAGGGAATGCCATATAGTCGCCCGTGTGCCACATCTTGTTTATCGGCTCAAACACTACCGGCAGAAGCGTAAGAAACGAAAGCAGCGCATAGAATCTGCTGTTCTTGCTCTTTCTTCGCAGAAAATACACGATGAAAGCCGCAACGGAAAAGCCCGTACAGAAAATAAGCGGCAGATTTGTATATATCCCTGCAAATACCGCAGAATCAAACAGACCCTTGAGTATGTTTGCACCTCTTGCGGATGAAAGATACTGTGCAAAGCTCGGAAGCCATACAACAGCGGAAATCAGCGCCGCTATACCGCATCCGATAATAAACCTCGGCGCAATGCCCTTTGTACTGCCCTTTTTTCTGTTAAGAAAAATGTAAACGCCGAAATACAGTATCGTGAACAATACCACCATATAGCTGAGATAATAATTCAGCACCAGCATTCCGACAAGGCAGAATATAAGACCGCCTGTGCGTTTACGCTTTACGAGCGAATTGAACGCTATCAGCAGTAGCGGGAAGAAGTACATTACATCGAGCCATACCGTGTTCTGATAGAACAGCATAGAGTAACCGCTGAACGCATACATAACGCTGAAAAGCGCCGAATATGTCACATCCAGCTTTTTATGGCAGGTGCGGAAGTACGCATTTGCGGTTATCGCACAGACAGCCATTTTCATAAGCGTCATAATATTCATGAACAGCATCATGTCCGCCTTGTCTACAAATGCCACAAGAAGCGAAAACGGGCTTGATATAAAGAACAGGAACACGCCGAGGAAATTCATTCCGCCGGCATTCTGCCAGTTGAAGAAGAAATCCCCCTTGCCCTCAAGTATGTCCTTGAAGTCGAGCAATAAAGGAAGCACCTGCTGGTGCATATCGCACCATGCGAGCGTTTTATCTCCGAACGGATAAAGCCCACTGCCCGCAAATACCGCAAGTCCTATGACAATTACCGCTATCGGCGGAATTATCAGCGTCAGCAACAGCTTCGGACTGCGTATAAGTTTACCGATATGTGTTGTGATTTTTTTAGTAATATCTCTTTTCAAAATATCCTCCGGGATTTTTAAAAATCTCTCCCATTTGGTTTTTATGAATATCTGTCTAAATTCAAAAGCCGCAAAGACTTTATGTGCTATGCGGCTTTTATTTTTGATTGAATTATCAGCCGCAGGTGATTATACCATGAGCTTCTTTGTGTCTACCGTACCCTTTGAAGCAAGATTCTTTGTATCCTTCTTGCTTTCGCCGTTTCCTGCATTTGTATAATTCTTGCCGTGCTTCTCCTGCCAGAGTACCCACAGGGGACCCGAGATGCACAGTGAAGAATAGGTACCGCAGATAAGACCTGCCATCATAGGAATAGCAAATGTCATTATCGAGGTTACGCCGCAGATTGCGCATACAACGCAGATTGCGAGTACGGCAAAGGCTGTTGTAACAGTTGTGTTTACAGAACGTGTTATCGACTGAGTGATACTCATATTAACAAGTTCCTTGAGTGAAAGCGAGTTGCCGTAAAGGTTACGGTTCTCTCTGATACGGTCATATACAACGATTGTATTGTTGATAGAGTTACCGAGTACGGTAAGAACAACCGCCATAAAGTTTGCGTCGATAGGGAAACGGCAGAACACGAACACCGCATAAACCATGAAGCAGTCATGAACAAGGGCTACCAGTGCAAACACACCTGCCGAAAGGCCGCCGATCTTCTTGAATCTGAACGCAATATAGATAACGAGCAGTACAAACGAGAATAATACTGCAACAAGGCACTTAAGGAAGAACTCCGCACCTGATGTGGGGTTGACATCCTGGCTGTTTACAAGCGTAAGGCTGTTATCCTTGAAGGTCTGCTGGAGCTTATCCGATAAAGCTGTCTGCTTATCTGCTGTAAGTCCCTCCGAAGACGAGAATGAGATCTCAACGACTTCAAGTGAGCTGTTCATCGAAGAACCTGTAGTTACCGTAACAGCACCGTAATTTTCGCCCTCAACCGTCTTCTTTACCGCATTTGTGTCAATTTCGCCGGTATAGCTGTAGGTCAGCATTGTACCGCCCTTGAATTCAATAGCCATTTCAACGCCGAATATACAGTTGAAAATAACCGTAATTACAGCAATGACAATCGGTATCAGAAAGAGTATCTTTCTGTATCCTATAAAATCAAATACTTTTTTGTTATTCATTTTGAAGCACCGCCTTCCGTTGCGGCAGCCTTTTCAGCGGCACGCTTCTTTGCAGATTTTCCGCCGTAGAGAGCGGGATTTCTGAATATCTTGAATCTGGAAAGCGACATTGTCATAAGTCTTGTCGCAAATATGCCGAACAGGAAGTTCAGTATTACGCCGACCATCAGAGTGTAGCCGAATGAGTAGATAGTACCCTCTGTCGAAGCACCGAACATAAAGAATACGGGCTTCAGTATAGTAGACGCAAGGCTGTCGGGAGTACCAAAAGCACCCATAAGTATGATAGCAACGATAATCATTGTGATATTACCGTCAAATACCGCACTGAACGCTCTCTTATAGCCTGTAGCTATCGCTGTATCTATCGTCTTGCCGCTGTTTATTTCTTCCTTTATACGCTCGCCCGTGATAACGTTAGCGTCAACGCCCATACCTACCGCAAGAATGATACCTGCGATACCGGGTATTGTCAGCGTAAAGCTGTTTGAGAACGGGAAGAAGCCTGTTATAGCACAGAACGTACCTGCAACCTGTCCGATAAGACCGATAACGGCAACTACACCGGGCAGTCTGTACAGTGCAATCATGAATATCATAATAAGGCCGAATGCAATAACGCCGGCAATTGCCATAGCGTCACGGGCACCCGTACCGAGTGTGGGCGAGATAGTGCTGAAGCTTGATGTTTCCAGCTTGAACGGTAACGCACCGCCGTTTATCTGGTCTGCAAGCGCCTTAGCCTCATCAGCCGTAAAGCTACCGCTTATCGTAGCCTCACCGCCGCTGATTTCCTCTTTGACCGAAGCTGTGGATATACACTTGTCATCCATATATGTCGAGATGTATCCCTTTGATGATGCGAGCTTCTTTGTAGCCTCTGCAAACTTCTCCTTGCCGCTGTCCTTCAGCTTTAAGGATACCATATACTCATATTCCTTGCTGTTTCCGCTCTTGAGCTGATATACGGCAGAAGCCTTTTCAACGTCCGAGCCGGAAATGATAAGAGGCAGATCCTCATATGTCTGACCGTCGGAAAGCGATTTTTCCGAGCCTTCTCTGAAGGTGAGCAGTGCGGTAGCACCAAGCTCCTTTACAGCCGCTTCCGGATCAAAGCTGTCATCCTCAGCCTGCCACGGGAAACGCACGATTATCTTATCACTGTTATAATCAACATAAACCTCATAGTCTGTTATGTTGTTTGCAACAAGTCTTGTTTCAACGATCGACTTTGCCGCATCGACCTCTTCATCGGTCGCATCGTAATCTGCCGGTGACGTAAATGTAACATCGACACCGCCTCTGATATCAATACCCCAACGAATATCACTTACACCTCTTATAATAGTGTTCGTGAAATCGCCGTACTGGGTATGAACACCGAAAAATACTATGCCTGTAAATGCCAGTATAACCGCCAGCACTATAAAGAACACAGGCTTTGCCACTCTTTTCAAATGTTTCACTCCGTTTCTGTGCCTCAGCACATCCTGTTAATTTATACATTATAGTATTATACTATAATGATTTCGATTAGTCAAGAAATAGTAAAGAATTTCTGCAATTTTCACAATCCGTTCATTATACGGAAAGCTCAGCCTTTTCTCCGAGAACGTCCTTATTCTTTTCAAGGACAGGCTTTATGCACCTGTCAAGGAATGCGCTCACCTGGCTTGCGCTTCTGCCTGTGTAATTTTCAGGGATGAGCTTTGCCTCGATTTCTTCCTTTGTCGTCATGAAGTCGGGGTCTGCGGCGATTCTGTCAACGAGGTCGTTTTCTCCGCCTTCCTCCTTGATGACCTTACCTGCGGCAATGCTGTGCTGTCTTATCTTCTCGTGAAGCTCCTGTCTGTTTCCGCCCTTCATAACTGCGTCCATCATAATGTTTTCCGTTGCCATGAAAGGAAGCTCCTTCATTACTCTTGCACGGATAACCTTAGGATATACGACCAGTCCGTTTGTGATATTCAGCATAATGTTCAGTATAGCGTCTGTTGCAAGGAATGCCTCCGCTACTGCGATACGCTTGTTCGCACTGTCGTCGAGCGTTCTCTCAAACCACTGTGTGCCTGCCGTAAACGCAGGATTAAGAGTATCTATCATAACATATCTTGAAAGCGAGGTTATTCTCTCCGCTCTCATCGGGTTTCTCTTATAAGGCATAGCCGAAGAACCGATCTGATTCTTCTCAAAAGGCTCCTCGATTTCCTTGAAGTTTGCAAGGATACGCAGATCGTTCGAGAACTTTGAACAGCTCTGTGCAATACCGCCCAGTACGTTTACTATTCTGCTGTCAACCTTTCTTGAATAGGTCTGACCGCTTACGGGTACGCACTGCTTGAATCCCATTTCCTCAGCTATCATCTGCTCCAGCTTTTCTATCTTTTCCTCATCTCCGTGGAACAGCTCCATAAAGCTCGCCTGTGTGCCTGTAGTACCCTTCTGACCGAGCAGCTTCAGATTACCCATCTGATATTCAAGATCCTCAAGATCCATCAGAAGTTCGTTCATCCACAGCGTAGCACGCTTGCCTACGGTAGTCAGCTGTGCAGGCTGTAAATGTGTATATGCAAGACAGGGCATATCCTTATATTTATCCGCAAAAGAAGCGAAGTTCGAAAGAACGTTCACGAGCTTTCTGTGTACTATCTTCATAGCGTCACGCATTACGATAACATCAGTGTTGTCGCCTACATAACAGCTTGTAGCGCCTAAATGGATTATGCCCTCGGCCTTCGGACAGCACTTTCCGTATGTATGAACGTGCGCCATAACATCGTGGCGGAGCTTCTTCTCCTCCTCAGCCGCATAAGCAAAATCAATATCATCAATATGCGCCTCAAGCTCGTCAACCTTTTCCTGAGTTACCTGCTCAAGTCCGAGCTTCATTTCCGCTCTTGCAAGTGCTACCCACAATCTGCGGAATGTCGAAAACTTCTTCTGTGCGGAGAATGTAAACTGCATTTCCTCACTTGCATATCTCGTACAGAAAGGGCTTTCGTAAGTTTCATAATTTGTCATTATAAATAACCGTCCTTTTCATCGGATTTTTTACTTTCCTGTGTCATCTGTATCTGCCGCCTGTATCTTTGACGCATACAGCGCTTCATCTGCACATACCGACACATTTTATATTGTATCACAAATTGTCCGTGTTCGCAATAGCAAACGTCATTTTTTCTCAAAACTTACCTTCCGTATATCATTCAACCGCTCCGCTTCACCCTACGGCAACATCGACCACAACCGCTCCGCTTCGCCCTACGGCAACATCGACCACAGCCGCCCTGCCTTCACCCTACGGCAGCATCGACCACAACCGCTCCGCTTCACCCTACGGCAACATCGACCACAGCCGCCTCGCTTTCACCCTACGGCAACATCGACCACAACCGCCTCGCTTCACCCTACGGTCACATCGACCACAACCGCTCCGCCTCACCCTACGGCAACATCGACCACAACTTGTCATTTCGCATAACAAAGCCGTTTGAACAGCTCTGCCGAAAATTTTTCGTATTTTTTTAAAAAAGCCCTTGACAAATACCCGAAAACCGTGTATAATGTTTACTGTTATCTGGGTGTGGCGCAGATTGGTAGCGCGCTACCTTGGGGTGGTAGAGGCCGCAGGTTCAAATCCTGTCACTCAGACCAGTTAAAAACCGCTTGATTGTCAAAATCAAGCGGTTTTTTGTTTGCCGTTTTATCTCCTATATAAGCAGACTCTGCGGATATATTCTATTAAATATAGCGCACTTCAAACCGTTTCGCTTTCTTTTTCCTTTTCTCCGTCCGTATACCGCCGCTCGCCATTCTCCCTGTCATACGCCTTAACCGAATATTCGCTGACATTCTTTACCGTTTCGCCGTCTATCTGCAATGCGGCAGGTGAATCAAACCGCACTGTGATTTCCTTTCCGGTCAGCACCTCTACCATCTCGGTATGGCTGATATGCTCCCCCTTGAAGATTGAAGGGAACACCATAAGCGTTTTCAGCTTCCCACTGCCGTGCATCACAACAACCGACAGCTTCCCCTCGGGATTGTTTCTGTCCTGTTGCGGAGCAGTCATCATACCACCGCCGTAAAACCTGCCATTCATTGTCGGCGCAAGCCATACCTTCTTATAGCTGTACTCCCTGCCGTCAACGTTTATAACCGCATTCGCCGGTCTGAAATGAAACAGCAGACCTTTAACCGCAATAGATGTATAATTTATGGGCTTGTCGGATTTTTCTCTCAGCTCATCGCCCGTTTCACAGCAATATCCGTCAATACCGTAGCCTATGGCATTGATAAACCGTGAGCTTTTGCCGTTTACCGTTACAATAGGCAGATTTCTGACATATCCGTTTATCCTTACAGGCTCACAGCCCTGTTCCTTGCCGAGATCACGCAAAAAATCATTGCCGCTTCCCGTACCGTAATAATACAGCGGATTTTCATAAGGATACCCGTCGCTGTCATTTATAAAACGGTTAAGCGTACCGTCACCGCCGCACAGCACAATATCGCTTTCGGGCGAAATACTGTCAAAAAATGTGCCGTATCCGCTTATCTGCGTCATATTGCAATATTTCAGTTCATCGTCCTTGTATATATCCGTCAGCTTTTGTGCAAGCTCTGTTCCCTTCCCGTTGCACGATAAAGGATTATACAGTATGTATTTCACGCTCATGTATGCCCTCCCCTTAAAACCGACAGCCGATTACTTATGATGTTATCGGTCCTTCGGCTCTCTCGGTCTTTTAGTCTTTTGGTCCTTTTGGTCCTTTTGGTATAGTATAACAAATTTAAACGGATTTTGCAATATATTGTTGTAATTTGTCAACACTTTGCATTAAAAATTGTATAAGTTGTTGCTTGTAAGCATCCTTGCCTCGTCAGCCATTTGGGTTGCCACATCTGTGCATCGACAGCCATTTGTGCCGTTGCATCTGTGCAATGACAGCCATTTGTGCCGTTGCATCGTGCAACGGCTCTGTGTGGCTGTCTTTATGCATCCTTGCATAACGGCTCTGTGTGGCTGTCTTTATGCATCCTTGCATAACGGCTCTGTGTGGCTG
>ENA-OZSP01000527-OZSP01000527.1-human-gut-metagenome-genome-assembly--contig:-NODE-527-length-10651-cov-7.243866_pt1 | contig 10651 bp, 7 predicted proteins | sample MGYA00243282_ERZ653973 | MGnify/ENA primary metagenome ERZ653973 (study PRJEB26926, sample SAMN06164457) | human gut metagenome | biome: ENVO:00009003; feature: ENVO:2100002; material: ENVO:00002003... | reverse complement strand
ACCAGAGGCGCCGCCTCTGGACTCCGCAAGGGGCATTGCCCCTTGACCCTTTTTTTGCTGCCCGGCTTGAGCGCGATTTCCATCAATCGGGGTATTGGGGATTTTCCTGCTCATCATCCTCATCCTCGCGCCGTTCGGCGTAGGCGCGCACATCCTCCACATCCAATCCCGCAAACACGCGCAAGCGCAATCTCGCCTGTCCGACCTCCAGAATGCTGTTATGCTGCAGCGGATGCGCCATCCCATCCCGCCGGTTCGCCACCGTCTCCCCATCGACAATGCAGCTGCACCCGCGCCACGGGATGATATACAGCCCATATCCGTTGCGGAACATCACATCCAGATGCCGGGGGGATACGCCGCGCGCAGGGACAACAATGTCGCAGCTCCGCACGCTGCCCAGCGTTCCGTCCGCCGGGACAGGCAGCAGCGTGTCCTGCGGGAGTGCGGCGCAGTCGCTTTCGACCACAAATTCCCCGATGCTGCCCGCGTCCGGCAGGGAACGCCGCTTTTTCTCGCGGCTTCGGTGATCCTTCCACAGCCACCAGAACGCGCGCAGGACAATCAGTATCCCCAGCGCGGCGAACCAGTAGCGCATCATCAGGGAGAGAATCTCGTAAATTTGAGAGGGCATGGGTCGCTCCTTACAGCGTTTCGCGCAGCTTTTGCAGCATCGGGCGCAAATCACCGACCGCCTCCGGGTCGTACTGCACGGCGATAGAGAGATTTTCCGGGCGGAAAACGGTCTGCGCCGCGTCCAGCAGTTCCTCGGCGGTCAGCTCGTTGTACTGCGCGGCGGCAGCATCCAAATCCGCCTGTGCCGTGTCGCCGCTCATCCATGCCCAGCCCAGCCGGTCGTTCAGCGCGGCGGTGTCGTCAGTCAGCATGGCGTTGTTGGTGGTGAACTGCGTCCGCAGCTGATTCAATCGCGCGGGGCGGACGTACATCGTCAGCCGGTGCAGATAGGCAAAGACCTTTGTCAGCGTGTCTTTCAGCCATTCCGACCGCACGTCATAGCGGATGACAAGGCGGCTGAATTGCCCGACGCGGCTGATTTGCGACTCAATCTCCGCAACGAGCGCCTGCTCCTCGCGCAAAGCCTGAAAGAGCATACTGTCATCGTTCCCGGCGGTGATGGTGCTGAGAACTTCCGCCGCGACGGGGTAGACCTGTTCGCTGTCCACGTCAAACGCCAGCTGAACGCTCGCAAAATCGCTTTCGACCTCTTCCAGCAAGTCGCTCTGCTCGTCGCGCATACAGAAGCCGATGGGCAGCGACTGCGTGAACGGCGGCTGGGCGGTCGTGTTGCGCAGCTCGCTCAGCGCTTCAATGGCGGCGAGCTCCATGCCGTCGGAGAAATTGCCCGTCATGACCAGACAGGCGTTCTGCGGCTGGAAAATCATCTCCTGCCAAAGCTGAATGTCCGCTTCGGTCAGCGCCATCAGGCTCTCCGGTGTGCCCAGCGGGGGGAACGCGCCGTTTTCTGTCCGGCGGAAATCGCACGCCGCGCGGTCGAACAGATCGCCCTCGCCGTCCGCCTCCAATTGGCGCAGGACGACTTGCTTCTCGGCGGCAATCTGCTCCGGCGTCCACGCTACATTCGCGAAAAAGCGCAGGAAGTATTCCAGCGCCGCGTCAAAGAAGCGCGGCAGGCACTTCAGGCGGAACACCAGCCCTTCGGCATATGTCGCGGCATCGAGGTTCGTGCCGAAGCGGTTCAGCTCGCGCAGCAATCCTTCGCGGTTCAGTCCGCCCAGCCCGCGGAAGCACAGGTGTTCCAGCAGATTGCTGATGCCCTGCGTCTCTTCCGTTTCGTACAGCGGTCCGCCCTTCAAATACAGCCCGAATTCCAGACCGTGCAGGTGGCGCTGTGGCCAGCACAAAAGCGTCATGCCGTTTTGCAGGACATGCTCATGAATCGCGGACATGGGTTCGTCAGCTCCTTTGGCATAAAAGTTGTTTCATCTATTATACCGTATTGCGCGCGGGTTTGCAAGGGGAACGGGGGCGTCTCACGCGCATGGGGGAGGGTTTCGCGGGCGAAAAAAGTGAACAATCTGAAAATTGTTAGCACTCTTTTACGTTGAGTGCTAATTTTCTCTTGCATTTCGATGGAAATCGTGCTACAATACATCCAGCGGTCAGAAAGACTGCAACAATTATTACCGCTTATTTTCCGAGGAGGAATGATGTATGGCGATTGAAATGGAAAAGGGCTCTGTGTCGATTGACGCCCAAAATATTATGCCGGTCATTAAGCGCTGGCTGTATTCCGATAAGGACATTTTCCTGCGCGAGGTGGTCAGCAACGGCTGCGACGCCATCACGAAATATCGCATGACGAATCCGGATGACGAGAGCGAAATGTCCGTCATGGTCACGGTGGACAAGGAGAACAAGACCCTGACCATCAGCGACACCGGCATCGGCATGACCGAGGACGAGGTGAAGCGCTATATCAATCAGGTCGCATTCTCCGGCGCGTCCGAGTTTATGAAGAAGTTTGAGGGCGACGAAAAGAAAGGCGACATTATCGGCCACTTCGGGCTGGGCTTCTACAGCGTGTTCATGGTGTCTGAGAACGTCGAAATCGAAACGCTGTCCTGTCAGGAGGGCGCGGAGCCGGTGCATTGGGAATCCAAGGACGGCATGGACTTCGCCATCAGCGAAGGTCACCGCACCGCGCACGGCACGTCGATTATCCTCCACATCTCCGATGAAGAGAAGGAGTTCCTCGAACTCTACCGCGTCCGCGAAGTGCTGACCCGCTACTGCGGCTACATGGCGTATCCGATTTACCTGATGGATGCAAACGCCAAGCCGGTGGAGCGCGAGGAAGAAATCCCCGGCGAAACCAACGAGGACGGCACGCCCAAGAAGCGCAAGGTCGTCGATGAACCCAAGCCGAGCCTGATTAACGACACCAAGCCGCTGTGGCTGAAAAAGCCGAGCGAGTGCGAGGATAAGGAGTACATCGACTTCTATCACAAGATGTTCGGCTGGGAAGATCCGCTGTTCTGGGTGCATCTGAACGTCGACTACCCCTTCAACCTCAAGGGCATCCTGTATTTCCCGAAGCTCCGCAACGACTTCGGCAAGTACGAAGGTCAGGTGAAGCTGTTCGCGGGTCAGGTGTTCGTGGCGGACAACGTGAAGGAAGTTATTCCGGAATTCCTGACGCTTTTGAAGGGCGTTATCGACTGCCCTGACCTGCCGCTGAACGTCAGCCGTTCTTTCCTGCAGAATGACGGCACGGTCAAGAAGCTGTCCGCGCACATCACCAAGAAGGTGGCGGATAAGCTCTGCGGGTTGTTCAACACCGAGCGCGAGACGTATCAGAAATACTGGGACGACATTGCGCCCTTCGTCAAGTTCGGCGCGATGCGTGATCAGAAGTTCTACGAGCAGGTCAAGAAGGCGATTCTCTACAAGACCACCGATGGCCGCTATCTGACGCTGGAAGAGTACAAGACCGCGAACGCCGACAAGGCGGACAAGAAGGTCTACTACACCAACGACCCGAAGCGTCAGGCGGCGAGCGTTGCGCTGTACACCAATCGCGGCATTGATGTTGTTGTGATGGATCACATCATCGACGGCAACTTCCAGTCCTTCATGGAATATTCCGGCGGCGAGGAAGGCTTGACCTTCGCGCGTGTGGACGCGGACGTGTCCGGTCTGCTGGAAGATTCCGAAGAGGGCAAGGAGCTGAATCAGGAGATGATTCAGGCGATGTTCCGCAAGGCGCTGGGCAAGGATGACCTGCCCGTGAACCTGCAGAGCCTGTCCGACGCGGAGCTGCCTGCGATGGTCACCGAGGACGAGCAGATTCGCCGCATGAAGGAAATGAGCCGCCTGTATGGTCAGTCGTTCGACATGCCCGACCGCTTCACGCTCGTGCTGAACCGCCGCAACAAGGCGATTCAGGAACTGGCGGCACGCGACCCGGATAACGAGACGACGCAGCTGCTTTGCCAGCAGATTTACGATTTGGCGCGTATGAGCGCCCAGCCGCTGGAAGCGGACGAGATTACGGCGTTCCTGAAGCGGAGCCAGAAGCTCGTCGCCATGGCGGTGGAGAAGGAATAAGCGAAACCAATCCACAATTCAATAGAAAGCGCCCGACGCGGGGGAAAACCTGCGCCGGGCGCTTCTTGTGCACTTTGATGCGCTTTGTATATTCCGACCGAAACTGGAGCAGAAGTCTGTGCTGAAATTTACAAAAATGAGGATTGAATTTTCCATAGCTTCTTTTTGGCTGCGGCGGTATAATGAAATCAATAAGGCGATTGCCTTACGTCGGTCGGCAATGCAATGTGCATTGCGGGAACTATGGGAAGGAGAAAACGGTATGAAAAAGTTCTCAAGGGCACTGTCTTTCGTGATGACGCTGGCAATGCTGCTCAGCGGGATCGCGGCTGCGGAACAGCAGTACTTTAACAACGGTGGAGGCGGGGAATTCGTTGATCCGCATACCTTCACCAAGCCCTATACCGTGAACGAAGTCATCGTTCCGGCGGATGAAGCGACAGGGCAGGTTACGCTGGAAGCGCATGTGAAGAACATCATCGAGGTCGATGGACTGAAGTTCAAGGATTTGAACGGCAACGGCACGCTGGACGTGTACGAAGACTGGCGGCAGCCTGTGGACGCGCGCGTGGACGATCTGCTCAGCCAGATGACGCTGGATGAGGAAATCGGTCTGCTGTGGCACGCCTCTACCGGCGGTACGTTCACCAGCATGTATCCCTACACGGAGGAATGGCTCTATTCTAACGAACCTACATATACCGCCGCGGATGGCAGCTGCTACGTTCCGATGTATCACTCCATCATCAGCGATAACGTGACGACGTACCTGCACAACGTCAACGGTACGCCGGAAACGCTGATTTACGAAAACAATGCGTTCCAGGAAATCGCGGAAACGGCGCGTCTGGGCATTCCCGTTGTGCTGTCCTGCGACCGCAGCTACAACACATGGGCTGGCATGGTCAACATGCCGAACTACGCGGTTGGCATCGCACATGACCCGGAACTGCTGTACAACCTTGTTGCACAGTACGCGAAGGAAGAGCGCGCCATCGGCTTCCATGTGCCGTTCCATTCCTATGGCGTGGAAATCGGCTCGTGGTACGGCGACGATGTGAACTACATCGCCAAGATGGTCGGCATCGAAACCAAGGCGTATGAAGAAAACGGCGTGAATGCCTGCACGAAGCACTTTGTGGCGCGCGGCGGCCGCTCCAACTACTTCAATGCGAAGTCTCCCGCGAATCTGGTGGATTCGTGGCTGGTTGGCTGGAAGAGCGCTGTCATCGACAACGGCTCCGGCTGGATCATGCTGAACAACGGCAAGTTCCTCAATAACTGCAATGTCTGCTACGACTCCGAGTCCATGGCGGTGCTGCGCCAGCAGCTGGGCTATGATGGCTGTGTCGTGACCGACTGGCCGATGTGGATGCAGGTTCCTTCTGCTTCCGGCACGACGCCTGAAGGCCTTGACCTGAGCACTGCTTCTGTCGGCGAACTGTATGCGACCATCTTCAACGCGGACGTTGATCAGGTTGGCTGCTTCTTCATGGTGGAAGACGATGTGCCTGTGGATTACGACGCGGTTATCGCCCGTTATCCCGGCATGATGCAGCCCATGTGGCCCAACGCTGTGAAGGAACAGCTGGAACTGGGCAACCTGACGCAGGAAACGATTGATAAGCACGCCAAGCGTGTGCTGCGCAACAAGTTTGAACTGGGTTTGTTTGAAGATCCCTACGGCAACCTTGAAGACGCGCTGGAACTGTGCGCTTCTGACGAATACAAGGCGCAGGCGTTCGACATGACGACGATTGAAGACGTTTATCGTGCGCGCACTGCCGAAATGAACGCCATGGAAATCCAGCTCCAGGCCGAATCCACCGTCCTGCTGAAGAATGATAACATTCTGCCGCTCAAGGCGGAGCAGAAGGTGTATGTTGCGGGGACAAGCAAGGACACGGTTGCCATGGATAAGGAAGCCATTGCCGCGTATGCGACGGTGGTGGACAACATGGAAGACGCAGACGTGATTATTGCCCATGTGACCGCGATGGATGACGCGACGGAACTGCTGTTTGAGGATGCTGCGGATGCTGAAAAGCCCGTTGTCCTCTGCTACGACGGCGGCGTTTCCAACGAGCCTGATGCCTATGCGGTGAACAGCAGCGCGGCGGTGCTGTTCCTGACCTATGACTGCACACCTGACCACGGTTCTTCTATGGGCAACTTCTATCACAAGACGCTGCCGTCCGTGCTGGCGGATATGCTCTACGGTGTGAAGGCCCCCAGCGGCAAGACCGTGTTCGAGATGGCATGGACGAGCGAAGATGCTGAACTGGATTGGGGCGAGCTGCAGTTTGACACTGGCGTGGATACCAAGACTCGCCTGTACATGGCAGCCGTGGTTCGCAATAACCCGACTGCTGACCTGCCCACGAATCTCGGCGACGTGATGTATCCTGCGCACTTCGGTATGCGCTACGACCAGCCTGCTGACATTACCTGCAACACGCTGATTGCGCCGCAGGGTGTCCGTGAAGTCAGCGAAGAGACGTCTTCCGGCACCAGAATGGCGACAAAGGTTCTCAACTTGGCCAAGGCGGGCGAGACCTTTGAAATCAACTTCATCGCAGAAAACAACGGCGCTGACGGCTATATCAATGTCGAAGTGCTGGTGGATGGCGAACTGGCCGCGACGAAGATGATCGCTGTGTCTGCTGGCAGCTTCCGCGTTGTGACCATCCCGCTGACCCTCGATGCCGGCGAGCATGTGATCACCGTGGGCGGCATGACGGCGAACCTGACGGTTGAGTAATACGATGCACTGTGGGAGGGGAGATTCCGGAAGGAGTTTCTCCTCCCTTCCTTTATGCGAACGCAGAGAAAATAACGGTGCTTCCCATCACACACGGGAAGCACCGTTTTGCATTATTCGCCTGTTTTCCGAACTGCACCTTTCCCCGGAAAATGCTCCTTCGTGAGCTTCACGACCATCCCAGACAGCAGCAGCAGCGCAATCAGGTTTGGGATGCTCATCAGGCCGTTGAATGTGTCCGCAATGTCCCAGAGCAGCCCCAAATCGAGCGTTGCGCCGAGAATCGACACGAACGAGTAAATCACGAGGAACGGGCGGACGACCTTGTTGCTCCTAAACAGAAACTGCACGAAGCGTGAGCCGTACAGCCCCCAGCCGATAATCGTCGAGAAGGCGAAGCAGCACAGCGCCACCGCCGTGAAAATCGACGACCAGCTGCCGTATGTCGTCGTGAAGCCGGAAATCGTCAGCTCCGCGCCCGCTGCCACGCCGTAGGTCACCGGCGTGCCGCTGCACAGGATGACCAGCGCCGTCAGCGTGCAGATGATAATCGTGTCCGCAAACACCTCGAAGATGCCGAACATGCCCTGCGTGACGGGCTTCTGCGTGTCGGCGCAGGCGTGGGCAATCGAACCCGTGCCAAGACCCGCCTCGTTGGAGAAGATGCCGCGCGAAACGCCCTTCTGCATACTTACGAACAGGCTGCCGATGATGCCGCCCGTGAACGCCGCCGGGTTGAACGCGCCCTCGAAGATGGACTGAAGCACGCCCGGCAGCCGCTGGACATTCAGCAGCACCACGCCGATGCCCAGCACGACGTAGAACAGCGCCATGAACGGCACCAGCTTTTCGCTCACGCTGCCGATGCGTTTGATGCCGCCGAGCAGCACCATGGCCACCAGCATCGCGCAGAAAATGCCGATGATGAGGTTGAGCGTCGGCACGAAAGCGTCGCTGACGAGGTGAAATTGCGTCAGCGCCGTGTTAATCGCCGTCGTGATGGTGTTGACCTGCGTCGCGTTGCCTGTGCCGAAGACGGTCAGCGTGCCGAACAGTGCGTAGAGGATGGCGAGCCACTGCCAGCGCTTGCCCAGCCCGTTTTTGATGTAGTACATCGGCCCGCCGATCCATTCGCCGGTGGCGCTGCGTTCGCGGTAGTGGACGGCGAGGGTGACTTCGGCGTATTTCGTGCACATGCCCAGCAGCGCTGAGCACCACATCCAGAACACCGCGCCCGGCCCGCCGATGGCAATTGCGCCCGCGACGCCTGCGATATTGCCCGTGCCGACCGTGCCCGCCAGCGCGGTGCAGACGGCTTGGAAGGGGGTCATCGCGCCGTCCGCGGCTTCCTTCTTGTGGAACATGCGCCCGATGGTGGTTTTGAGCGCGAAGGGGAACTTGCGGATTTGCAGGAAGCCCGTGCGGACGCTGAGCAGCAGCCCAACGCCGATAATGCAGACCATCGCCGGCACACCCCAGACGAAATCGTTGACGACCTTGTTGATGGCGGCAATCGTATCAAAGAACATGAGTGAATCAATCCTTTCGGGAGTATCACTTTATTCTACCAGATTGCCGGACGGGGCGCAAGGGCGGGGGAGTGCGGAATGTGCGGAAAAACGGCAAAAATGCAGGGAAAAATGGCGGAAACCGTTCGTTCATCTACATGTTTGCGGAAAACGCCTTTTTCCACAAAGAAAAGAACCCTCCGCCGAAACGGAAGGTTCTTGGAAGCAACCAAATTACGCGTTCTTCTGCGCTTCTTCGACAGCGACAGCCACCGCGACGGTCGCGCCGACCATCGGGTTGTTGCCCATGCCGATCAGACCCATCATCTCAACGTGCGCGGGCACGGAGGAGGAGCCAGCAAACTGCGCGTCAGAGTGCATACGGCCCATGGTATCGGTCATGCCGTAGGAGGCAGGGCCAGCCGCCATGTTGTCGGGGTGCAGGGTACGACCCGTGCCGCCGCCGGACGCAACGGAGAAGTACTTCTTGCCGGCTTCGATCATTTCCTTCTTGTAGGTGCCGGCAACGGGGTGCTGGAAGCGGGTGGGGTTGGTGGAGTTGCCCGTGATGGACACGCCAACGCCCTCGTGCCACATGATGGCGACGCCTTCGCGGACGTCATCAGCGCCGTAGCACTTGACCTTGGAGCGTTCGCCGTTGGAATAGGCGACTTCCTTGACGACCGTCAGCGCATGGTCTTCCTTCACGTCAGCAGACAGGTAGTCATACTTGGTCTGCACATAGGTGAAGCCGTTGATGCGGCTGATGATCATGGCAGCGTCCTTGCCCAGACCGTTCAGGATGACGCGCAGGGGGTTCTTGCGAACCTTGTTGGCATTGCGGGCAATGCCGATAGCGCCTTCCGCGGCAGCAAAGGATTCGTGGCCAGCGAGGAACGCGAAGCACTCGGTCTTCTCGTCCAGCAGCATCGCGCCCAGATTGCCGTGGCCCAGACCAACCTGACGCTGGTCAGCGACGGAACCGGGGATGCAGAACGCCTGCAAACCTTCGCCGATGCAGGTGGCCGCTTCCGCAGCGGTCTTAACGCCCTTCTTCAGCGCGATGGCAGCGCCCAGCTCGTAAGCCCACTTCGCGTTCTCGAAGCAGATGGGCTGAATGCCTTCGACGATCTTATAAGCGTCAACGCCCTTGCTGTTGTTGTAAGCCTTCAGCTCATCAAAATCCTTGAAGCCGTACTTTTCCAGAACAGGCTGGAGCTGAGGCATGCGTCCTTCGTAGTTTTCAAACAGAGCCATTTCAGCATACCTCCTATATTACTGCTTGCGCGGGTCGATCCAAGCGACGGCGCCGTCTTCCGCCTTGAAGCGGCCATAGGTGCCCACGTTCTTCTCGTAGGCTTCGTTCGGGCTCATGCCCTTCTTGATGGCGTCCATCATCTTGCCGAGCGACAGGAACTGGTAGCCGCAGACCTGATTGTCCTTGTCCAGCGCCAGCTTCAGCACATAGCCCTCAGCCATTTCCAGATAGCGCACACCCTTGAGCTTGGTGCCGTACATGGTGCCGACCTGAGAGCGCAGACCCTTGCCCAAGTCCTCCAGACCAGCGCCGACGCGCAGGCCGTCATCAGAGAAAGCGGACTGGGTGCGGCCATAAACGATCTGCAGGAACAGCTCGCGCATGGCGGTGTTGATTGCGTCGCACACGAGGTCCGTGTTCAGCGCTTCGAGGATGGTCTTGCCGGGAAGAATTTCAGCCGCCATAGCAGCGGAGTGGGTCATGCCGGAGCAGCCGATGGTTTCCACCAGCGCTTCTTCGATGACGCCGCCCTTGACGTTCAGCGTCAGCTTGCAGCCGCCCTGCTGCGGCGCGCACCAGCCAATGCCGTGGGTCAGACCGGAGATGTCCTTGATCTCCTTGGCCTGAATCCATTTGCCCTCTTCCGGGATGGGCGCCGGGCCGTGGTTCGGGCCCTTGGCGACACAGACCATTTCTTCAACTTCCTTGGTGTACTGCATCGAATAGGTTCCTCCTATCTAATGATAGTCCTGCAAATAGGCATGTAAAAAGCACACGCCTGTCCTTGCGCTTCTTGATTATAACATATTTTCTGCGGATTGTGTAGGGGATTTTATAAATTCGATAAAAAATCCGCAAAAAGGCGCATCAAATCCTGCTGATGGTGCATAGGATGATTAGGGATAGTTGCGGAAAAGCAATCAAATGCTTGAATGCCAGCCAACTTTGGGAGTGTCGGCGCCGAAGGGGTCAAGGGGGCAATCGGAAAGCCCCCTTGTCGCCTCCGCAGAGGCGAAACCCCTGTCTCTTATACAC
>ENA-OZSP01000509-OZSP01000509.1-human-gut-metagenome-genome-assembly--contig:-NODE-509-length-10886-cov-3.287231_pt1 | contig 10886 bp, 8 predicted proteins | sample MGYA00243282_ERZ653973 | MGnify/ENA primary metagenome ERZ653973 (study PRJEB26926, sample SAMN06164457) | human gut metagenome | biome: ENVO:00009003; feature: ENVO:2100002; material: ENVO:00002003... | reverse complement strand
ATTTTCTTAGTGTTCTTCATTGTAATGACTCCTTTGATTAAAATTAGTGTTGAATCGTAATTGTAATGATTGCCCCGGCTGTGCCGATGATTGCACCAGATTCCGGGTCAAGGTTATGAAAATAAGCGGTACATTCGTATGTACCCGCGGGAAGAACCACGTCCAGCCGCGCACGTTCAATCTTACTGCCAACGGCAATGGCGCCGGATTCATAAATCTGTTCGCCCGTATCATTACGGACGATCTGAACCATCTGCGGATAGTTATTGATGGACTCATTTACGAGCATCAGATTTCCCTCAGATGCTCCATCCTCAAAGATGGGTGCGGTGTTGGCTGAAATGTTAATCATGCCCTCGGCCACTTTTTCATTCAGCCGCGCTTCGATTTCCTCCGGCGAAAGGTTATCCCAGCCGCCCTCAACGGCAGACGAGTCATAAACGATCCCGGATTTGCTGTCTGCAAGCGCCGCATCTGCGGGCTTATGCAGCAGCCTGACTGCGAGGAAAATGCCCGCGCCGACCAGTAGGACGAGGAAAATGACCGCGTAGACGGTGATGTCTTTAGAACGTGTTTCGCGAGGGGCGTCAACGTATTCTTCTTTGGCGTTCATAGAGAAAACTCCTTTTGTAGTTTAGTGCCGTCAGGGAGGCACCCTCAGACGGCGCAGCAGCGGTTCCAGTGTGGACGCTGCAGGGAACATGAAATCGGTCATAGGCAGAACGCTGCCGGATTACAGGTTCCGCTTGATGATCCGTGTGATAATGCCGACGGCAATGCCGTGTTCTTCATCCAGTCGTGTGACCGCAAAGCTGACGTCGTCCTTTTTGCCGGGCATTCTGGAATCATAGCAGGTGTGCGCGATGGCGTTGACGCCGTTGTTCAGGCGGATATACACAACACCGCCGCGAAGATCTGTTACCTTGCCGGCGTACTTGCTCTGTACTTGACACTTCTTCAAATTGTCCACGCTGGTTTCGGAAAACGTGCTGCGGATATCTGCCCGGATGGAAAGATGCTCGGCATCCTCGCCGCTGATCTCCTGCACGCGGACCAGAACCCGGTCGCCGACACTGTAAAGGTCGCGGACGTCGGACACCCACTGCCAGGAGAGGTCACGCGCAAAGATGGCACATTCAATGCCAAAGGCTTCGACGCGCAGCACCTTTTCCGCGACGGCGATCACGCGCGCTTCGACCAGACGGCCGGGATAGATGTAGGGATTCCCGGTGGTGTCCTTGCCGAGATAGAACGTCTGCCGCTTGCGGAGCATGGCTTCCCGGCGGCTGGCAACGGCGCTGTGTGTGGTCGAGTCAATGCCCTTGACAATGAAGTCGATCTCCGCGCCGAGCATGGTACCGAGAATACGGTTCAGCCGATTTATGTAGTCGGCATACGCTCTGCCGGACGGCATCCGGTCTTCCAGCACAAGCATCTCACGGATCGGGATGGCAATGCGGAAGCCGTGGAAGCTGACCGTCGCCAGCGTCTTTCTGCCTGCCGTCTGCTCAATGCCGTCCAGTGTGCCGGTCAAGATCCGCCGCGTCCGGTAGGCGTTGCGGATCTCGTGCCAGAGTTCGTCGGTGGCTTCGGCTTCGCTTTTGATGCGTGTTCTGGCAGTGATCGTCAGCACCGCGTCATTGTGAGGCATCGGCTGAGAATCGGAGCGCGGAGGTTCAGGTGGCAGTTCCTCTGAGGGGATAGTCAGTGCTGGTTCTTCCTCTGCGAGTATTGGCTCCGCTTCGTCAGATGAAGCTGGCTGTGGTTCTTCCTGCATGGGAGCTTCGTTCAGCGCCTGAAGAAATTCTGTGTATTCTTCCGACGGCGCATCTTCATCCGGTACGCCCTCATCGGGCGGACTTTCTGTGGGGATGGGCTCCTCCTGCGGCTCAGTGGGAAGCAGGTCGTCCTGTTCGCCGCTGTCCGGAACAGGCAATTCCTTTTTTCTGGGCATGGGTCATTCCTCCTTTTTTGGTTTGGATAAAATGGATTCCTTGCTGGTGGTTATGATCTTCTGCTTTTTTGCAGGAGCATCCTTTTTGGGCGCAGGGGTATCCGGTGCCGGCGGCGCTTCGCTTTGCCAGCGCGGGATGTGTGCCGCCGCTTTGTCCGGACGCAGTTTCTTCGCCTCGTAGTGCTTGGAGTAGTCAAACTTATCGACCTCCAGAATGTTTCGCCCTCGGATAATGACGAGCGCCTTATCCACGTCCAGCCGCAAAACTTCATCCATCGTGAGCAGCCGCCTGCGGCCGACACCGCTTGTCTCGCGGTATTCCGGGGTGTAGTTGGAAATGCGCCATGTACCAAGCTGTTTGGCCTGACTGGTCACGGCGACACTTGCCTCGCCGGAGCGTGAGGAAATGAACTCTGCCGTCAGCGCGTCTGTACAGCCAAGGAACAGCTGCACGTCGCAGTTTCCGAGAATTTCCTGCCATTGGTTGTTGGGATAGCGGTTCTGCAGACCGGCGAGATTCTGGAACACGCAGGACATACTGATGTTCCGGGAACGGATCACGGAGATTTTTCGGCTGAGATCGGGGATAACGCCGCAGGCGCAAAGCTCTTCGCCAAGCACATGGACGGGAACCGGCAGACAGCCGCCCGGACAGTTCTGGTCGGCGTAGCGGACGAGTTTGATAAAAATGAACGACAGAAACAGCGAGGACAGGAAATCAAAGGTACTGTCCTGATCGCTCGTGATGCAGTAATAAGCGCACGGCTGCTTGCCCGGCAGCTCCAGATCGATCTCATCATGGCTGGTGATGGCGCGAATGTCCGCATTCTGGAATACCTGCAGCCGGGAGCCGAGACCGATAATGACGCCGCCGCGCACGCTCTCCGACGATTGGCGGAAGATGCTGTACGGCGCTCTGGCCGGATGCCCCAGCGGGAGCGCGTCAAACAGTTCGTTCAGCTCCTTTTCCGAGCAGCTTACAAGCAGCTGATACGCCTCGCCAATGTTCCGACGCTCCGGGGGATAGCTGCGCTCGACAAACAGCACAAGTGCTTTGAGAAGATTCATTTCGGCGCTGTCCCAGAAGTGGTCGCCCCGGTCGCTGCCTGTGTTGCGGATGATAACGTCGCAGAAAAGCTGCGCCATCAGCTCCTGTCCGTCGATCTCGGACAGGCAGTTCCACGAATCCGACGACGCGGGTGTGACCAGATTGAACACGCGCACGGTGTAACCCTGATCGCGCAGATAGGCGCTTGTTTTTTCGTATAGTTCCGATTTCGGATCACAGATGACCAGTGAGCTTTTTCGCGCCGCGCACTGCAAGATCATATTGACGCAGAACGCGCGCGTCTTTTTCGAGCCGCTTGCGCCATAGACGGCGAGGTTGCCGTTGAAGCGCGTTTTCTCCGGGATACAGACCACACGACCATCCACTTCGCCGAGGATCGTGCCGTGGTGCTTACGCAGGTCCGGTACAAAGTCGAGTACCTGTCCGGCTTCTTTCGGGTTCAGAAAACCGGCGGTTCCGTAGGTTCCCTTGTGGGAATAGGTCAGGTTTCTGGTTTTGTCGTACTGCCCGTCACCGCCGGCACCCATGTGCATGATCGCCACGACAAGAAGTACAATTGCCGCCAGAAAGATGCCCATGCCGTACAGACCGTATGGAAAGCGGAATACGAACCGGAGGCAGACGCTGAACGCGGCGTCCGGCATCGGCGGCGAGGTGCCGCTATACGGCGTGCCGCCTTCGACTGCCCATGCCTGATAGTTGTAGATGAACTGCGCAAGATAGCCGCCCGCATAGAAAAGCGCGGCCAGTGCGACAGGCAGAAAACAGGCCAGCGTGATCTTCTGTTTCTTATTGATGGAGCATCATCCTTTCATAAGCGGCAAAGTCGATGCTTGTGATATTGACCTGCGCACCGAACGCCTCCCGCAGCGCCTCTGCCTGATAGTCAAAGCAGAGAATGCTGCCAGTCAGGTTCCGCAGCGTCAGCGCACAGCGGAACCGGTGCAGCCTTGGCAGATCGCAGAGATATGAAAACAGGACGGGCGACCCGTCCTGCTCCAGAGCGTCATGTTCGATTGATATTGCGGGGGACGGCGGCAGGAGGTTTTCCGAGAGAATTTCGTTCAACTGCTCCTGTATATTCGGTTGACATAACTGAACTGAGCCGACTTCCCCAAAATGGTCGAGCGACAGAAAATAGAAATGCGGATAGCTGCCATCCAAAAGGAAATGGTTCTGCGCCATGTCATTCAGGATCGCAGGTATCTGCATGGGAGAGCTGCCGAATACGACACCGCTGATCGTGAACTGTGTATTGCGGCAAAATTCTGTCTGTAAGACAGCCTTGAGCCGGATTTCGGCATTGTACGCCCATCTTGGAAAAGTCGAAGCCATGTTGTAGATCGGGAAGATGGCTTGTTTTGTGAACAGCACACCCGTCATGCGGGAATTGCGGATTTTGGTGCAAAGGCTGCCAAGAGATTTGAACTCGCGGGAGGAATAGTAGACCGGAAATAGAGTGGGATTTGAGCGCCAGTCCTGAATGGACGGCTTTTCCCACGGCAGCGACGGGATTTGCGCGTTGTGCAGGATCAGAAGCGCCTCTGCCATCCGGTGCAGCCGCAGCCGGCGCTCTGGTTCGGACTTCAAAGAATTTGTCTCAGACGCGCCTGTAAGAAAGGGCGCGAGGTCAACCGGATATTTTTGAAGCAGCAGCCTTTTGGCGCTTGCGGTCAGCCTGAGTCCACGCAAACCGTTCTTACTGTATGCACGGAGCAGTCCGTCCTTTTTGAGCTTGCCGATCACGCTTTCGATATAGCTGCTGCCGCCCGGAAAGCGACCGGAAAAGGCGGTCGGGAACTCGCCGGAGACGGCGATAATCTGCAGCACAAGAAGCGGCAGCGTGCCCTCGGCAGGAAGTTGCGTCGGATTCATAAAAAATGACCTCTTTTACCGTATCGGCTCTTAACTTCGGTAATTTTTGCGCTGCCGGTCAAGCGAAAACGCCTGATGTTTCAAGGGAAAACACCATGCGCGGCGGTATCTGAAAAAGAAGGACGAAAAATGCTTAAAAATCCGACATGGTTTCCAGCGCATTTTGATGCTCTTCCAGCCAGCCCGGAAACATGTCTTGATCCATTACAAAGAGCTTTGTGACATCTTCCTCGCCCAGCTCCGTGGTGTTATAGACGTTGCACAAAAGCCCATTGTCATCCATCATAAGATAGGCGCAGACGACGTCCAGAATCTGCTTCATTTCCAAGTTGTCGTAGTCCCGGATGCGGCCGCGTCCGCCAGATACCGCATAGATATGGCAGAAGCAGATGATGCACGACTCAAAATGGGAAAGAGGATGATCTTTAACAAACTGTCCGAGCGCCTGCTCCAGCGGGTCGGTCAGATATTCGGCGCTGCGTTGCTTTTTCTTAGGAAGCAGACCCGGCAGCGTAATTTCCACCAGTCCTGGCTGCGCAGTGATCGTGATGCCGAGGACGTTGGCGGCAGAGGTAAGATACTCGTGCTTCTGCACGGTGGTGAAGCCATACACCAGATGCCGCATCCGGCAGGCGATCTGCTCTGCGCGGAGCGCCGCGTCAGTGGAAAGCAGCTCATAGTTTTCCGGATACCGCTGCAAGTCCATTGTGTTCATGGCGCAAAGCGCATTGCTCAGCCGCGAGACCTCTGCCAGTAGCGAGGATATTCGCTTGGATAAAAGCGCACGGTTCATAGATAACCTCCATAGTGTGAAATAGAGCTTCAAAAAAAGAAAATTGATTTTATTTAGAATCTAGGCTATACTGAACTGAGAAAATACGATGTGTAAAAGGAGCGGTTGTTATGGATCAAATACAAAACCGCCGGATTGCTGCGGTCAAGGCAGCCGACGCGATCAATGCGATTGAAGGCGTTCCGGTTTCTGACTATGCCAAAACGCTCTCTGCTTGTTGGGCAAGGGGAGAAATCACAGATCAGCAAATGAAATCTGCATTGCTCGCTTCTCACAGAAGGCTGGTGGCAACAGTGCATAGCAACGACTGAAATGTAATTTATATAGTTTATTTTCTAGACGGATGCAGACGCTGCATCCGTCCTTTTACATGAGTTCTTGAAGATATTGAACACTTCCATCACCATCCAGCAAACAGTATGCGCGCACGTTTGGGATAGCAAGCAGACCAATTTGTGCGGCATCTTCCAGAATGACCAGCCGCACGGGTGGTTCTTGTTCCGGACGGGCAAGCAACAGATTCAGGATGGCTTCTTTGCCCGGTTCGGCGTAGAGAATTTCATAGACCTCGCCGCCGGCAAGGAAGATGATCTTCACGGGATATTCTCCCGCAGCATGGTACTCGACCTGCTCCATAAAGTCTGCCAGGACGGTCACCGCTGCTTCCAAACCACGGTCGCGGTCTTTTGGCAGCTCCGGCGTCAGGGAATAGAAGCCGTCCACAAGGAACAGCCGCTTTTGCTTGCAGAGATAGGACAGTAGATTTTTGATCTGCTCATCTTTCTGAGGATAGAGGCCTAAAATCTGCTTTTGCGTCAGAATGCCATAGGTGGAAATATCCCGCAGGATGCCGCTGGCTTCATGCGAGTAGATCTGTGCACGGGTTTTCATAGTCGTCACCTCTAATTTTTGTGCGTATAACTGCCGCACAGAATACGTACAAACTGTAGCCGTCAGATCTGAAGATGGCTGCTGTATGTATAAAAGACGTATTGTGTACGCAAAGATGATTTTAGAGAAAAGATGTTGCTTTCAAAGCTGCAAAATTGATTGCATTTTTAGGCATGTTCATATATGCTGGAGACAAATAGGGGGCGATTCGCTTGGATACGAGAACGGTAACTTTTACGGCTCACGCAGAACCCGATGCAGAAGATTTGGCGGATGGGGTTGAGAAGCAGTACGATATTTCAGAGCCGCTTGTCCGCGCTGAAATGACGGATGCTCAATTTAACGCCATGATGCGAGATGGCCTGAGTGCTGCAAAGGCTGACCATTCCAGCGCTGCGTCCGAAGTTTTTGCAGATTTGCGCAGAGAACTCTGTATATGAATGGGCTGCTCGGATTTTTGAGCGTTTACAGAAAAGTTAAAAACCATCCTGCGTATGCGACCTTGATAAAACGAGAAAACCATGATAAAATATGATTGACCATAGATTATCCTAAAAATACGGAGGGAACGTTATGGCATATATCACACGAGAGCTCGAACGCAAGTTCTTAAAGCTCAATGATTTTTTCAAGGTCATCCTTGTTACAGGTGCGAGGCAGGTCGGTAAAACGACGATGTTAAAGCACCTTGCAGAAAGCAGCAGAACCTATGTCACGATGGACAATACAATGGCAAGAGCGCTTGCACAGTCTGACCCCGTACTGTTCTTCCAGACCTATAAGCCACCCATCCTCATTGACGAGGTGCAGAAAGCACCGGAACTGTTTGAGCAAATCAAGATCATTTGCGACGAGAGCGATGAAAAAGGGCTGATCTGGCTGACTGGTTCGCAGCAGTACAATATGATGAAACGAGTACGCGAGACACTCGCCGGAAGAATCGGCATTCTGGAGCTATACAGCCTATCCGCGAGAGAAAAAGCAGGGCTTGTATTTGATACGGATCTGGATTTCTCACTTGCCACGCTGCAGGCAAGGCAGCAGAAAGTCCCGAAGAACGATGTGATTCAGGTGTTCCAGCACATTTGGGAGGGCGGCATGCCGCAGGTGCAGGGCGTGGACGATGAACTCAGGCAGGAGTATTTCAACTCCTACATCGATACCTACCTAATGCGTGATGCAACCGAAGCCGGCGGCATCACCGATGCTGTGCGTTTTCGAAAGTTCCTTGTTGGATGCGCCTCGCTCGTGTCGGAGCAGGTCAATTATTCCACATTGGCGGAGTCTGCAGACATTGCCCCGAGTACGGCGAAGGAATGGCTGAACGTGCTTGTCGGACTGCGCATCGTCTATCTGCTTGTACCGTATTCCAACAATGAACTCAAACGACTCAGCAAAACGCCGAAGCTGTACTTCTGTGATACCGGGCTTTGTGCATATCTGTCTATGTGGCTGACGCCGGATACACTGCGCAGCGGCGCCGCAAGCGGCCATTACTACGAGAACTATGTCGTAATGGAGCTGGTCAAGAACTACGCCTACGCGAAGTCCAAGGTGAATCTGACGTACTTTAGAGATTCCAACGCAAAAGAGATTGACGTATTTGTTGAGGAAAATAATGTAATTCATCCACTCGAAATCAAAAAGAGTGCTGCGCCCGACCGCCGGGAGGTTAAAAAGTACAGTGTCATTGACAAGGCATCCTTGAAACGTGGAAACGGCGGCATCATCTGTATGTGCGAGGAGCCGATCCCAATCGACGCAGATAACTGCTTTATCCCGAGCAATCTAATCTGAACAATTTCAAACAGTATTAAGAAAGCATCTCTGCGGAGGTGCTTTTCTTATACCCAAAACCAAAAGAAGGAGACAGGCCGCACCGCAAAGCAGAGTATCACAGTATCTTCCAACCCTCCAATCAAACACGCTCTGTCTTGCCGTTCCGTTTCAGCAATTCCTGCAGCTCCCTGCGGTCGGTGGTGATGAGTTCCTTTTCCAGCTCACTGCACTTGATCTCGACGGCAACATTATTGTTGTTCGTGCTGATAAGGGCGCTGCCGCGCTCAAAGTGCGTGATCTCCATCAGCTCTGCTTCGGACAGATGCAGAATGGAGCCGACGCGCTGGGCTTCCTCATCCTCCAGATTCAAGATCACCTTGGTCTTGGAGTTGTTGATGATGCCCTTGCTGTATTTGCCGTCCTCCAACGCGAAGAAGTCATTGAGGTCCTGCGTTGCACAGACGGCCGAGCCGCCGTAGCCGCGGATGATCTTGAAAATCTCCAGCACAAATTCCGCTGCCAGACGGTTGCTGCTGGCGCCGATGAGCTGCCAGCACTCGTCAATGAAAATGGCTTTTTCCTCGGTACGGTTCTCTTTCGCCTTATCCCAGACAAAATCCAGTGCCATGAACATCCCAACGGTCAAAAGGTCGCCGGTCAGCTCCGAAATATCCAGAACGATATACTTGTTGTCGAGAGACACATTCGTCTGCTGGTTGAACGTCTTGGCAGAGCCGCTGACGAGCCGGTTCAGAATGTTTGCCAGCCGCAGCGTGGAGGAAGATTCCTTGAGTACCGCATACAGATCGCCCAGGATTGGCATTTCGCGGTACCGCTCCGGGTGCTTGGGGTCGCGGAGCGTTTCGTTGTCGTGCGTAATGCCCTTTTTGGCATAGGTGCGGATCATGGCTTCATCGAGAAGCTGTCGTTCCTCGTGGTTCATGTCGGGGATCAGCAGACTGAAAAAGATGTGCAGTCTTTGGATTTTAGCGGCAAGCATGGAGTGTTCGACCGTGCTGCCGTCGAGCTGTTCATCGACCGAGCGGTCTGTCTGCCGGATCTCCATGACATTGATGCAGTTGGGAGACGCGGGCGAGATCTGAATGAACGCGCCGCCGATGTTGGAGCAGGCCCGATGAAATTCGTGGCCTTTGAGCGGTGCGACGATAAACACCTGGATACCCTTACGCCGCATCCGCAGTGCCATGAGCTGCATGGTAAAGGTCTTGCCGCTGCCGCTCGTGCCGAGAATGGCAATATTGGCGTTTTTGTAGATACGCGAATCAAAGATGTCCACGATGATGAGAGAATTGTTATGCTTGTTGACGCCGAGCAGGATGCCGTTGTCGTCACACAGCTCATACGCCGTGAACGGGTAGCAGCTTGCTGCGCCCAGCGTCAGCACGTTTCGCTTGCTGCGTTCAAAGAGCGATTTATCCAGCTTCACGAGCGGAAAAGACGAGCGGAGCGCCTGTTCCTGACAGAAATTGCAGCTCTGCACGTTCATGTCCTGCGAAATAAGCAGCTTTTTCATCTCCGCACATTTCCAGTCCAGATCATCGGGGGTGTCTGCGGTCACGGTGATGAGCAGATTCAGATAGTAGAAATCCTCATGGTTGCTTAGACCGTCTTTCAGAAAATAACCGCTGCGGATGGCACTGTCGAGGTCGTCAAAGTCTGTATTGGTGTCGCTGGTCTCCTTGATCTTGCTGCGGTTGATGCGAAGCTGCTGGCCGAGCTTGCGGATCATACGATCCTTTGGCTGCCGCGTCAGAAATACGTCGAGGTCAATGCCGTCCCCGGCGTTGACCAGCAGACTCAGCCAGCCCGCGGGAACCTCGGATTTATACCCATCCGACGGCACAAGCAGATACGCATAGTACGTTCCGTCGATGCAGAGATAGCTGCCATGCGTGAAATCCAGCTGCGAGGGCACAAAAAAATCACCGACGGGAATTTCGTCGATGGAGCAGCCCGACTTTATATAGTTGGATGTAATATGGGAGATGCGCTGCAAAAACGGAATATCCGTGCTTTCTCTGCGGCAGAGGAATGTATAGAGCATTTCGGCAGCGGCTTCATCCTCATTTTCATGCTGGACGACGCTGTTGCCGCATTGCCGGAGATAATTTGCCGCTGTCCGTGCCGCAGTTTGAAGCGAGGAAATAGCGTCGGCTTCCTCTCGGTCTTTCTTCGCGCCGGGGAGCGGTTCATATTCCATGATGAGGAAAAACCTGCGTGCGATGGCTTCTTTGGAGCCGAGCTTTTTGAGCAGCTTCAGATAGTCCTCCTGCTGCATCCGGCAGCTTTCGTTCGTCTCCTGCGCCATCTCCCGGCGCACGGTTTCAATGTGCCGGTTCATATCTGCGCGCTTGGTGATGACCTTGATCTGCAGCTTCACGGGCGCGATTTTGAGATAGCTGATGAACGAATACACGATGTTCCGCTGCTCTCTCGCGCTGCGGAGCAGAAAGTTGATTGGCACGATCTCCAGAATTTTGATAAAACGATGGTCGGTCGTATAG
>ENA-OZSP01000484-OZSP01000484.1-human-gut-metagenome-genome-assembly--contig:-NODE-484-length-11246-cov-9.109910_pt1 | contig 11246 bp, 8 predicted proteins | sample MGYA00243282_ERZ653973 | MGnify/ENA primary metagenome ERZ653973 (study PRJEB26926, sample SAMN06164457) | human gut metagenome | biome: ENVO:00009003; feature: ENVO:2100002; material: ENVO:00002003... | reverse complement strand
CGTCGGCAGCGTCAGATGTGTATAAGAGACAGATATATAAATATGTATAAATTTCCAATGACTCCCATAAGATGAATTGTAGCTTTGAATAGTTATGATAAATTGCAATGTGACACAGATGGGAGGAAGTATGGAAGATTTAAACACAACAGGGCGTATGCATAAAATAATTATGACCAACAGACGAACCTGCACGGTGAACGGTGTCAATGATGTGCTTTCTTTTGATCTGCGGGAGATTCTGCTGGAGACGGAACAGGGGATGCTGATGATCCGCGGAAATGAACTGCATGTGAATCGGCTGACCCTGGATAAAGGGGAAGTGGACATTGACGGCCGGATCGACAGCTTCGTATATTCGGATACCGCAGCATCCGGGGAGAAGCAGGAGTCATTTTTCGCCAGGCTGTTCCGTTAATGAATGAAAATGTTTTTCTGCTGCATGCGTTTCTCCTGGGAATAGAGATTACTTTTCTGTATGATATACTGCGGATTCTGCGGAGGGTTTTTGTACATGGCAACGGCATGGTGTCACTGGAGGATATTGCCTTCTGGATCTATTGTGCGGGAAAAGTGTTTTTACTGATGTTCCGGGAGAGCAATGGGAACCTGAGATGGTTCGCTGTGCTGGGGGCGGTATTGGGAATGTATCTGTATCACAGGACGCTAAGTCCCCTCCTGGTAAAATATGCCTCCGGATTTCTCAACATGCTCTTAAACCCGATTCATAAGGCGTTGCGGATATCCGTAAGATGGGTAAAAAAGAAGTTGACGAGACTTCGGAAAATGCTTAAAATGTTCATAGAAAGGAGATGCGCGTATGGCAAGGGGAAAAAGAAGAGTAGCCTACCGCAGGAGACATCAGAACCGGTTCAGCCTGTTCCTGGTGAGCCTGGTCGTATTGATGATCATGGTAGTCGTTGCGGTGCGAAGCGTGGAATTACAACGGAAGATCGCAGGATATGATACCCAGATCGCAAGCCTGAGCGCGCAGATCGATGCGGAGACCGCCAGAGCGGAAGAGATCGAGGAGTATCGCAAGTATACGCAGACCAAGGCTTATGTGGAGGAAGTGGCGAAGGATAAGCTGGGACTGGTGTATGAAGGTGAGATTCTTTTTAAAGAGGACAATTAAGCAGGGAGACTGATTCTCAACAGTGGACCTGCTTTTTTTGTCGCAAAAAATGAAGGTAACATTCCCCCGAATTTGACAAAAAGAAAGAAACAGTGGCTCTATAATCGTGAAGACAGAAAGGGGAATAGTCATGGTGATAGGGAAACGGGAACAGAAAAATCCAGAACAGAAGTTATGTGCACAGGTATCCATGCTGTGTCGGCAGAAGCTGTTGGGGTATGCGGAGAGTTTTGAGGAATTGGGGAGAAGTTTTCACGACGAAGCGAGGATTGTGGGAGATGACAGACAGAGTATTCTGGAGAAATGTCTGCTGCAGCAGAGCAGGCAGGTCATGGGGGATCATCTGCAGACGGTCGCACGGATCATGGAACAAGTGGCCGGAGAAGAGATGTGTTACCGGCCGGTAGAGGAAAAGCGAAGAAAAAACCTCGTCCAGGCATTGCATAGTGAGGGGATCGCGGCAGCAGAGTTATGTTATATTCGAAAAAAAGGTGCTGCCGCAAACGGTATCAGCATGATACTTTCCACGGAGAGATCCGGCTGTAAGGCCTCGCAGGCAGCAGATATGCTTACCGTACTTTTGGGGAAGCATCTGCAGCCGTCGCCGGGAAGTCCCTATCTCATAGAGAGGGAACCACACTGTTTTCAGTTTACAGAAGAACCGAAATATGTGGCCCTTACCGGAGTGAGCCGGGCAGTAAAAGAGGGAGAGAAAATATCCGGGGATCAGTATGCCATGCTGGAATCGGAAAAAGGAAGACTGTTATTGCTGTTATCCGACGGAACCGGTGCGGGAGAAGATGCCAGCCGGGGCAGCGGCAGAGTATTGGATCTCATGGAAAAAATGCTGGAGGCGGGATTTGATACCGAAGAATCCGTAAATATGCTGAACTCTGCATTGTATGCGCAGAATGAGGAGGAAGATCATCCGACGGTGGATATCTGCAGCCTGGATCTGTACAGCGGAGAGTGCGAGATCTGCAAAGTCGGAGGTGCGGCCACTTTTCTGAAAGAAAGCGGCGGGACAGAGTGTATCGGTGGAGAAAGTCTGCCGCTGGGGATTTTCCAGAAAGCGCAGACGGAAGTCCGGGTGCGGCAGCTGGCAGCGGGTGACCTGTTGATCATGATGACGGACGGTGTGCTGGATGCACTGGAGGATGAATGTGAGGAGCGGATGCGGGATATGATAGAGGCATTGGAAGAACAGAATCCGCAGGAGATCGCAGAGAAGATACTTTCTTATGCCATATGCAGCTGTGGGGGCAGGATCCGGGATGATATGACGGTGTTTGTGCTGTGCTTGTGGGAGAATGCGTGATTGCTGCCTTGATTTTTTCGCATAATTAGGATAGAGTAAAATCATGAATACATGGATGGATACACGAGAAAAAGTATTTGCATATATAAAAGAGCATCAAATGCTGCAACCCGGTGACCGTGTGGTGGCCGGGGTTTCCGGAGGGGCAGACTCGGTTTGCCTCTTATTTTTGTTACTGGAATGGAGGAGAGAATTCCCGCTGGACATTGCGGTGGTCCATGTCAATCACGGGATCCGGCCGGAAGCCGGTGAGGATGCCCGGTATGTGGAAAAATTGTGTGGAGAACATAGAATCCCATTTTTCCTGACGGAAGCCGATGTGCGGCAGCGGTCAATTCTGGAAAAATGTTCCGAAGAGGAAGCCGGCCGCAGAACAAGATATGAAGCTTTTGACAAGGCTGCGGAGGAATGGGGAGCCACGAAGATCGCGGTAGCGCATAACAGCAATGACCGCAGCGAGACGCAGCTGTTTCATCTGTTCCGGGGCAGCGGCATCCGGGGACTGGCAAGCATCCTCCCGGTGAGAGGTCGGATCATACGGCCGATCCTGTGCCTGGAGAGATGGGAGATCGAGGACTTTTTAACACAACAGGGAATTTTTTACTGTAAGGATGCTACCAACGATGAGGACGATTATACCAGGAACCGGATACGGCATCATATTTTACCCTATGCGGAGCAAAACATTGCGCGGGGCTGTGTGGCGCACATGAACCAGACAGCGGAGCTGCTGGCGGAGACGGAGGAATATCTGGAGCTGCAGACGGCGGAGGCAGTGAACAGATGCATACGGAGAATAAAGGCTCCGGGCAGTGCGCTGCAGCCGGATGTGAGCAGTCAGGCACAAGAGGTGCATATCGCGGTGGAACCTTTTCTGACGCTGCATCCTGTGATCCGTAAAAGACTTTTGTATGAAGAGGTAAAAAGACTTTCTCCCGGGCAGAAAGACATCACCTATCAGCATATTACGGAACTTCTGACATTGTTTACGCAGGAAGGAAACCGGACGATCTGCCTTCCCTTCGGAATCCGCGGCAGACGGCAATATGAACAGGTCATCCTGACAATACAGGCGATGCAGACAACGAAAGCTGCGGACAGCGACGAGCAGACTGCTGTTGCGACACCGCTCTGGCAGCAGCGGGATCCGGATATGATTCCGGGACAGAAGAAAACAGTGGAGTGCGCGCTGGGAACTCTGGAATATTCCGTATGGGAAGCGTCCCATGGACTTGAAAAAAACCAAGAAGTTCCCACAAATCAGTATACGAAATGGTTTGATTATGATAAAATAAAAAAATGTCCGACGATACGTACAAGGCAGACAGGAGACTATCTGACCATTGCAGACGGCAGAGGCGGAATGATCCGTAAATCATTAAAAAGCTATTTTGTCGATCAGAAAATTCCTCGCAAGGAGCGCGACAGACTGCCAATCCTGGCAGAGGATGATCACGTGCTGTGGGTCATGGGATACCGCATCAGCGAATATTATAAAGTTACGGAGAATACAAAACGTATTTTAAAGGTACAATTAATAAGAAAGGAGTTCGCCTAAGAGCGAAGAGACAAAAGAAAATGGCAGAACATATCAGAGTACTGTTGACAGAAGAGGAAGTAGATAAGAGAATTCAGGAGATCGGAGAACAGATCAGTAAGGACTATGCAGGTAAGCAGGTACACCTTGTATGTGTACTGAAGGGCGGCAGCTTCTTCATGTGTGAGCTGGCAAAACGTATCACCGTTCCCGTATCTCTGGATTTCATGTCTGTATCCAGCTATGGCAGCGATACCAAGTCCAGCGGTGTGGTGAAGATCGTAAAAGACCTGGATGAATCCCTGAAGGATAAGGATGTTATCGTAGTAGAGGATATCGTAGACAGTGGAAGAACCTTAAGTTATCTGTTAGAGATGCTTCGTGACAGAGGACCGGCTTCTTTACGTCTGTGCACTCTGTTGGACAAGCCGGAGAGAAGAGTCATCGATGTTCATGTAGATTATACCGGATTTAATATTCCCGATGAATTTGTAGTGGGCTACGGTCTGGATTATGATCAGAGATATCGTAATCTGCCTTACATCGGTGTGGTAGAATTCGATTAAGCAATACGAAGATGTAGGAGGCCCGTGAAGTTGAAACAAAACGGCAGAACAATTAATTCTTATTTTATTTTTATCATACTTCTGGTCATGGTGATCGTAGGACTCAATCTGTTGAGCAACCGGGAAGAGGACTATACCAGAGCAGAATTCATCGCAGATCTGGATGCCGGAAATGTATCTGAGATCGTAATACAGCCGAATGGAGAAGCCCCTACCGGCTATCTGGAGATCCAGATGAAGAACGGACTGAATCATAAGCTGTATGCTACGGATATCACCGAGCTGGAGACACTGGTTCGCGAGTACGGATTTGACCCCGTAGTGAATGACATTGAGAGAGAGAACTGGTTCCTTACTTATATGCTGCCGATGCTGGCAGTACTGGCTGTAGGTGTATTCCTTTTCATGATGATGAATGCCCAGCAGGCCGGTGGCGGTAACGGTAAAATGATGAACTTTGGTAAGAGCCGGGCCAAAATGTCCATGGGTGACAAGAGCGTCACCTTTGCACAGGTAGCAGGCCTGAAGGAGGAAAAAGAGGAACTGGAGGAAATCGTCGATTTTCTGAAAGAACCCGGAAAATACACCGGCGTCGGTGCGAGGATTCCCAAGGGTGTTCTGTTGGAGGGACCTCCCGGAACCGGTAAGACTCTGCTGGCGAAAGCCGTGGCAGGCGAAGCCGGAGTACCTTTTTTCAGCATCTCCGGATCTGATTTCGTGGAAATGTTCGTCGGTGTCGGCGCATCCCGTGTGCGCGATCTGTTTGAAGAGGCGAAACACAATGCGCCCTGTATCGTGTTCATCGATGAGATCGATGCCGTGGCAAGACGCCGTGGTACCGGTATGGGCGGCGGACACGATGAGAGAGAGCAGACCCTGAACCAGTTACTGGTAGAGATGGACGGTTTCGGTGTCAACGAAGGCATTATCGTCATGGCAGCTACGAACCGTGTGGATATTCTCGATCCTGCGATCCTGCGTCCCGGACGATTTGATCGTAAGGTAGCGGTAGGGACTCCGGATGTGGGTGGCAGAGAAGAAATACTGAAGGTACATGCGAAGAATAAACCCCTGGGAGATGATGTAAATCTACAGCAGCTTGCACAGACTACCGCAGGATTCACCGGAGCGGATCTGGAGAATCTGTTGAACGAGGCAGCGATCATCGCAGCGAAGGAGAATCGCTCCTTTATCGCGAATAAAGATGTTAAGAGGGCGTTTGTCAAAGTAGGAATCGGTGCAGAGAAGAAGAGCCGCATTATTTCCGACAAGGAGAAGAAGATTACGGCATATCACGAGGCAGGTCATGCGATCCTGTTCCATGTGCTGCCGCATGTGGGACCTGTCTACACCGTATCCATTATTCCTACCGGTGTGGGAGCCGCCGGTTACACCATGCCTCTGCCGGAAAAGGATGAGATGTTCGCCACCAAGAGCCGTATGCTCCAGGATATCATGGTCTCTTTGGGCGGACGTATCGCAGAGGAGATCATCTTCGGAGATATTACCACCGGAGCATCCAGTGATATTAAGAAAGCCACCAAGACAGCCCGCCGTATGGTAACCCGTTACGGAATGTCTGATAATATCGGTGTCATCTGCTATGACGATGACGATGATGAAGTCTTCATCGGTAAGGATCTGGCACATGCCAAGGCTCACAGTGAGGAGATTTCCGGTGAGATCGATAAGGAAGTCAAGCGCATCATAGATGACTGCTATACCAAGGCAAAAGACATTATTATGCAGCATGAGAATGTACTTCACAGTTGTGCTAAGCTTCTGTTAGAAAAGGAAAAGATCAACAGAGAAGAGTTTGAAGCACTTTTCGTATAGGAAAAGGTTTTCGAGGGCGTTTCGTAGATTTGGTAGTATTGTACAAACTGCTTTTGTGAAAAATAGACAAAAACAAATATTCATTTTTGTAATATTTGTGAATTTTGAGAATAGTAAAAACTAGTAGTGCATGCTATTATAATACTCGTAACCCCCCCAATACATTATATAGTTTTTTGCTATACCCCATAAGAAAGAAATACCTTCTCTAAAAAGGACAGTCCTCCCAAGACTGTCCTTTTTACCGTTCAAAAACAAGTCAGGCTGTTGTCAGATGTAAGGAAAAAGGGTATAATTACATATGTATGTGCTGCACAGGTAAGAATAGCAGGAGCATAATATAGATAGTAAGACATTAGTCTCAGAAAGGATAGATACTATGGATCTGGAGCGATTACGTCGAACAGAATATAATCAGCAGTATATTGCTGCCATGAGACCCGTATTTAACAGAAGAGCTCTTTTTACGGATACAAGTGCGGAGTATGTGATCCCGGAAGAGCCGGAACCATACTCCGAGGTGACGATCCGTTTCCGTACCGCAAGGAACAACGTGGACAGGATATTCCTCGTAAGCGGTGGACAGAAGCATCTCATGGTACGAGTGGAGAGCAATAATGATTTTGATTACTATGCTTATGTGATGCGTCTGGATGATCAGAAGGTATCCTATTACTTTGAGGTACAGACCGGCAGGATCACAGGTATCTTCGATATGAGAGGATTGGTGCAGGAGGTCAACGAGTATTATGACTTTATCATCATTCCCGGCTTCCATACTCCCGATTGGGCAAAAGGTGCGGTAATGTACCAGATCTATACCGATCGTTTCTGCAATGGCGATCCTTCCAATGATGTGCTGACCAATGAATACTGCTATATCGGGGAGCCGGTGCACCGTGTAGAGGACTGGGGACGGTATCCTGCACAGATGGATGTCCGTGAGTTCTACGGAGGAGACCTGCAGGGCGTATTGGACAAGATGGACTACCTGCAGGAGCTGGGCGTTGAGGTAATTTATTTTAACCCTCTGTTCGTATCCCCGTCCAACCATAAATACGATATTCAGGACTATGATTATATTGATCCCCATCTGGGTAAGATCGTCAGTGATGAGGGAGAGCTGCTTCCGGATGGACAGCGGGAGAACCGGTTTGCCTCTCGATATATCGATCGCGTGACCAATAAGGCGAACTTAGAGGCGAGCAACGAGATGTTTGCCCAGGTAGTGGCAGAGGCGCATCGCAGAGGCATGAGAGTCATATTGGACGGTGTGTTCAACCACTGCGGATCCTTTAATAAATGGATGGACAGAGAACGTATTTACGAGAATGCGGAAGGCTATGACAAGGGTGCTTATGTCAGCGCAGACAGCCCTTACCGGAATTATTTTGATTTCCATAATCAGGCAGCATGGCCCTATAACAATTCCTATGACGGATGGTGGGGGCATGATACCCTGCCGAAGCTGAATTACGAAGGTTCTCAGGAACTGATGGATTACGTTCTTCACGTTGCAAAAAAATGGGTATCTCCGCCCTATAATGTGGACGGCTGGAGACTGGATGTGGCGGCAGACTTAGGTCACAGCCAGGAGTTCAATCATCATTTCTGGCAGGAATTCCGGAAAGCGGTAAAAGAGGCCAATCCGGAGGCAATCATTCTGGCAGAGCATTACGGCAATACTAGAGACTGGCTGCAGGGCAACGAATGGGATACTGTCATGAACTACGATGCGTTCATGGAGCCCGTGACCTGGTTCCTCACCGGTATGGAGAAGCACAGCGATGACTACAGAGAGGATCTGCTCGGTAATGCAGAGAGCTTCTGGGGAGCCATGCGGCATCATACCTCCAGTTTTTCTATGCCCAGCTGGCAGGTGGCTATGAATGAACTGTCCAACCATGATCATTCCCGTTTCCTGACGAGAACGAACCATAAGGTGGGACGTACCAATACTTTAGGCCCCCAGGCTGCGGAGCAGGGCATCAATAAGGCAGTGTTCAGGGAGGGCGTTGTGATCCAGATGACCTGGACGGGCGCACCGACGATCTACTACGGAGATGAAGCCGGTGTCTGCGGATTCACGGATCCTGATAACCGGAGAACCTATCCCTGGGGACATGAGGATCAGGTGCTGTTGTCGTTTCACAAGGATATTATCCGCCTGCGCCGTGAAAACGAGGAACTGCGTACCGGTTCCCTGAAAATGCTGGAGAATGATTATAACTTCATCTCCTACGGGCGTTTTAACCGCAAGGGACAGTGTGCGATCCTGATCAACAATAACAATCATCCCATCACCAAGGAGATCCATGTATGGGAGATCGGGGTTCCTAAGACAGGTAAGATGAAAGTGATCCTGCAATCCAGAGATGACGGATATTGCATGGAAGGCGCGGAGTATGAGATCAAGGCAGGGAAGATCCTGATCGAGATGCCCCAGACTTCCGCAACGATCCTGAAGTATGTGCAGGAATAACGTGTAGAAAAAGATATAATTTACCAAAGACAGAGAGGATTTCAGATGTTTACCATCATCATAACCCTGCTGTTGCCGCTGGTATCCTTAGGGATCTGGCGGCAATATGTTTTGAAAAATAATGGAAGCACCGGGAAGACGGTGACCGGAAGTAAGGGAGCATATGTTCTTCGTTATGCAACCTGTCTGATGATCATGCTTTTTGTGCCGTGGGTATTGCTTTCCCTGACCGGCAATGACGACAATACAATTTTGCGAAAACTCGTAGAATCCCGGGAATATGCAGTCAAAGTGCTGAGCCTGGAAATCTGCATCATGCTGGCATATACCATTTGTGAACTGTTCGTAGAAGAGGCGAAAGCCGGTAAACATGAGAAGATTCACAGTGTTATGACTAAAATCGCCGGCAGCAAAGGATGGAACATTGTATACAGATACATAGGACCGGTCGTGGTACTGGCATTCAGTGTGCTGGTGATCTGTCTCAATTTCAGCATGATGTCCGACCGGGTGCTGTGGGGAGATGAAGCTTTTTCTGCAAATACTGCACATAAGAGCGTCGGTGGTATCTTGCAGGTGCTGTATTATTGGGATAATCATCCGCCGCTGTATTATTACTGGCTGAAACTGTTTGGAACCCTGTTCGGATTCAGCGTTCCGGTATTCCATCTGGCTTCATTGGTACCGTTTGCCATTGGTATCGTGCTGGCACTGACAGTGATACGGAAACATTTCGGTATGCTCCCGACCACATTTTTTGTGATGATATCGGGTCTGGGACAGGCGTGCCTGGAATATAATCTGGAAGTTCGTATGTATGCACTTGCCTTTTTGTGTGTAATGGGTTGCTTTTACTGTTCTTACCGTGTAATAGAGGATGGCACCAGGAAGACCTGGACCGGAATGGTATTGTGGGCACTGGGTGCGGCATATTCTCACTATTATGCCCTGGTAGCCGTGGGCATTATGATGTTTTTCACCGGAGTGGCAGTGTGGATTAAATACCGCGGTAAGACCTGGAGAAAAGGTGTATTGGCAATCGTGGCATTTTTGATCGGCTATGCTCCCTGGCTGTATTTTTTCTATGCGGGATTGAAAAATGTCAGCAGAGGCTGGTGGATGACGGAGATCCTCGGGCTGGATAAGAGCCTGGAGATCGTCATGGGCGGCAGACGGATGAATGTAATTGTATTTCCGTTGCTGTTAGTACTGCTGATAGTGACGCTGGTGGCGGATTCGTCCCTGTTTTCCATGGGAGAAGAGGGTATTCGTCTGCAGAAGCCGTCAGTGAAAAGATGGTCTGACAAAACTTACGCCATGGTAGTAGGTGCCTGCACGATCCTGGGAACGCTGGCATTTGCGTATCTGCTGAGTGTTGTAATGGCACCGATGCTGGCGCAGAGATATCTGTATCCGTTAAGTGCAGTGGCGATCATGATGCTGGTCATCGGCAGCAGCCGGGTGCTGGAACTGGTGGCGGAGCTGGAGAACCGGTCCTGGAAAGGCCTGGAGCTGTTAGCCCGATTGCTGTTTGTGCTATTACTGCTTGTAATGTTTGGCATGGGAATACAGAATTACCGGGAATCTTATGGCAGTTATGAACAGCAGAAGGTAGAGACTGACAAGACCCTGGATCTGATCGGCACGCCCGAAGAGGATGTGCAGATGGTCACCAACGGGGTGAAACACCTCGGATGGACAGTACTGTATTATTATTACCCCGATAATGAGATCGTAAACGGCGATTACAACCAGGCAGAATCCGACAGATTCTGGTACTTTACACCAGATGCCATGAGCGATGAGGCTGTTGCCGGATTACAGCAGGATGGATATCGGGTGACTGATTACGGGCAGATGCAGCTGGCGCAGTATCCTTTTTATCTGTACTATATTGAAGCAGTTCAGCCTGCGTCATTCGCAAAGTCGCGTTAACACGCTTTGAGCGCGAGCACCCAATCGTTGCTTTTGTCATCCTATGGCTGAACTTTTACACTAAAATAGAAAAAACATATTGCAATTTGTGTGAACATATGCTACAATTTCACATTGTTAGGGCACTTTGCCTGACATGGATGGATTCCCGAGTGGCCAAAGGGGACAGACTGTAAATCTGCTGCAAATTGCTTCGGTGGTTCGAATCCACCTCCATCCATTTTCTTTTTCGGGAATATTTTCGAAGAAGAGAACATATCATATACAACATAATATCGCGGGGTGGAGCAGTCTGGAAGCTCGTCGGGCTCATAACCCGAAGGTCATAGGTTCAAATCCTGTCCCCGCTACTAAGATCTGAGTGCAAATTCAGATCTAAAATGCCCAGATAGCTCAGTTGGTAGAGCAGAGGACTGAAAATCCTCGTGTCACTGGTT
>ENA-OZSP01000483-OZSP01000483.1-human-gut-metagenome-genome-assembly--contig:-NODE-483-length-11247-cov-6.626608_pt1 | contig 11247 bp, 6 predicted proteins | sample MGYA00243282_ERZ653973 | MGnify/ENA primary metagenome ERZ653973 (study PRJEB26926, sample SAMN06164457) | human gut metagenome | biome: ENVO:00009003; feature: ENVO:2100002; material: ENVO:00002003... | reverse complement strand
CGTCGGCAGCGTCAGATGTGTATAAGAGACAGGTGGAGGGGGCTTTGCGATCGCCCCCTCCACCCCTTCGCCCCCATGCGGCACACAAGCAAATCCGCATAGAAAAATCGAGCCACAAAACGCACCTCATCCAGCCAATGCAGCAGATGAGGTGCGTTTCTTTTGCCAAAAAGTCAGCACCGAAAAAGGGCGGCATACCCGCAGGTACACCACCCCTTGACGCCTTGGATTACACCTTCTGGAAGGTGAACACCACTTCGCCGCCCGCTTCGGGAGCAATTTCTTCCACCGTCTTGTCGAACTCGTAGCCTTCCGGCACAATCAGCACATGCAGCACATAGGGGTACGCAGGCATGGTGAATTCCAGCACGCCATTCTCATCCACAGGCATGGGCGTGCACGTTTCATCCGTGCAGACGTTAATCATCGTGCCGGTCACGGGGTTGCCGTCCTGATCGACGCACTTAATCGTGTAGCTCGCCATCCCCTCCATCGGCAGCTGCGGCGCTTCCGCCACTTCATCCGTGGACGGCAGGGTGCCATCGGCGTACTTCCAGCCGGGGACATTGATGCCATACTGCTGCAGCATGGCGACAAACGCATTGGCGTTGGGTTCATCAGCGATTGCAATGGCGGATGCTTCCACGTTTTCCGCGCCAGCCTTCACCACAAAATAGGTAGTATACGGATAGCCGCTTGCCTGATTGGTGTCAATCGGCTGATTCGGGATGACGTAGCCATCCTCCGTCATGTAGTCCGTCAGCGCATAGTTTTCGGGAGCCGCTTCGCAGCCAAAGGCGTACATTTCCGGGTCGAGCCCCTTCGCCAGCGTCACCTTCACCGTCGCGCTTTCCGTGTTGTCAATCACATAATAGTTGGTCATGCCAAAGGTGGACATCAGCGCAAATTGCGGGTCAGTGAAGAAAACCTGCTTCACGTTGTCCCCCACAAAGGAGATGGTCGTCATCTTCGTGCCTTCCGGATAGACCGGGTTGTTCGCCAGCACAGCGGCGGCTTCTTCTCCGTCCACCACGCGCGCATTGTCCAGCCAGATCATGTCCTCATTCGCGGCCTGAAAGGAATCCTTGATGTAAGACAGGGCAATTTCGTAAGTACCGTCTGCCGGGAATTCATAGCCGTAGGTCGCCCATTCCTTTACGCCGCCGAACGCCTTCGCCGTCTGTCCGTTGACAGACAGGCAGAACAGGTCGCAGCCGGCTTCGGTGGACGTCTTGTAGTCGAACGCGAACACATCGCCCGCCTTCGCTTCCACCGTAGTCAGCACGGAAGCGGAAGAAGTATCCTTGCCCGTGTTCGTGCTGACCAGAACCGTGCGGTCATCCTTTTCCGCAACCGCCATCGGCCAAGTGTATTCATCCGTAGAATTGGTGAAGGACAGCGGCGCCGCCGTACCTTCCACATTCAGCGCGCGGTTCAGTTCCGCTTCATCCGTCGGCGGAATCGAGGGCTTTTCGCCCGGCAGGAACGCCAGCACATTCGTCTGCGTGTACTCATCGCCGAGGAAGAGACCGAACAGGCGGACAAACGCGTCCGTAGAGGTCTGAGAACCCGTTGCGAGGAAAGCCACATTGCCGAAGCGGTCAACCACAATCGAGGTCGGGACGCCATTGAGCCCGAAACCCGCAAAGAGGTTGAACGTTTCATGCCCGACCGGGAACGTCAAACCATGCGACGCCACATATTCCGTCAGCTTCGCATCATCATCGTTTTCATCGATGCTCAGCGCAAAGACTTCCACCTTGTCCTTGTACTGCTCATAGGCTTCCTCCAGGAAGGGGAACTCCGATTCACACGGGCCGCACCACGTTGCCCAGAGGTTAATCAGCACCATTTCCTTCTCCTTCAAGGTTTCGGAGAGGGTATGGGAAACGCCGTTAATGTCCGTAAAGGTAAAATCGGGCATGGGCGCGCCAAGCGCGTACACCAAGGCAGTTTCTTCCGCCAGTGCAGCGCAGCCGAGGCACATCGCCAGTGCCAGAACCAGTGCCAGCATCTTCTTCATGAGGATTGCTCCTTTCACGTTCTGCGGCTTCCACCGCAGTCTTACAAAAATTATAAGGGGAAAAATGCCTGATGTCAACCGAAAAAACTTCATAAATACAATTGGCGTGCGCAACGCCCCTTTTTTCGTCTCCAACAGCAGCGAAGAAGCGTAAGATTGTTTGGTATTTCCATAACCAAAAAGCCCTGCCGCATTCACGACAGAGCCTTTTTGTGCCTTGATTACGCCTTGCCAGCGCAGCCCAGCACATCCACAATCTTGTGGGCGACCATCGCCTTCACCGCAGCGCGGGCAGGCTTCAGGTACTGACGGGGGTCAAAGTGATCCGGATGTTCCGCGAAGTACTTGCGGATGCTCGCGGTCATCGCCAGACGAATGTCGGAGTCGATGTTGATCTTGCAGACCGCCATCTTCGCCGCCTTCGCCAGCTGCTCTTCCGGAATGCCAATTGCGTCGGGCATATTGCCGCCGAACTGGTTGATTTCCTTCACGAACTCCTGCGGGACAGAAGAAGCGCCGTGCAGGACGATCGGGAAGCCGGGCAGACGCTTGGAGCATTCTTCCAGCACCTCGAAGTGCAGCTGGGGCTTCTGACCGGGCTTGAACTTGTACGCGCCGTGGGACGTGCCGATGGCAATCGCCAGCGAGTCGCAGCCCGTGCGGGTCACAAACTCTTCGACTTCTTCCGGATGGGTGTACATTTCCTGACCATGCTCCACCTTCACGTCGTCTTCGACGCCGGCGAGCGTGCCGAGTTCCGCCTCGACGACCACGCCGTGGTCATGGGCATACTCGACGACCTTGCGGGTCAGGGCGATATTATCCTCAAAGGACTTGGAGGAAGCGTCAATCATGACGGACGTGAAGCCGCCGTCGATGCAGCTCTTGCACAGCTCAAAGCTGTCGCCGTGGTCAAGGTGCAGCGCAATCGGGATATCGGGGTTCTCGATAACCGCCGCTTCCACCAGCTTCACCAGATAGGTGTGGTTGGCATACGCGCGCGCGCCCTTGGACACCTGCAGGATGACGGGAGCCTTCAGCTCACCCGCCGCCTCGGTGATGCCCTGAATGATTTCCATGTTGTTGACGTTGAAAGCGCCGACCGCATAGCCGCCGTCATACGCCTTCTTGAACATTTCCTTCGTCGTAACAAGCGCCATTGGATTTTCCCTCCTGATGCAATTATGTAGGGGTTTTCCACCGAATCTATTATAGCACATTCTGCCGAAATAGAAAAGGGGGTTTTTTCACAAGTTGTATTTTCTTTCACAAAGTTTTTGGCGTAGGACGACCTCATCCGACTTCGCTTCGCTCAGCCACCTTCCCCAAAGGGGAAGGTTTGGGGACGCGCACCCTTCTCCGCCTTCCCCTCTGGGGAAGGTGTCGCCGCAGCGACGGATGAGGTCACATAAACACGCGGGCGCTGTATGCCGAAGCGCACAACTCAATCGCGCGAAAGGGTCAAGGGAGGAACTCCCTTGCAGGGTGCAGGGGCAGCGCCCCTGCTGGAGTCCAGAGGCAAAGCCTCTGGTTACTGCCCCTCTTCCGTCCGCTCCACCGTGCCGACGTAGATGATTTCGCTCTTCGCCTTGTAGGTGTCGGTGTACATCAGCTTGCGCTCGGTTTCCGTGCCGCCCACATACTTCACCAGGTAGCTTTCCACCACACAGCCGTCGGTTGCCTTGCGGTAGGTGTACTCTTGGTCAACATAGGTGGCGTAGGTGTGGTTCGTGTCCTTGCGGTATTCCGGCTCGGTCGGGGCGGGCAGGGTCTGCACCGTCACCGTTTCCAGCTCGTACTTCACGCCCTTGCCGAGGCTCTCGCCGTAAATCGACACCACGCACACCTTGTGCGACTTGTCGTAGCGGCTGTCCTTCATCACCGTCGCAACGATGAAAATCGTGCTGTTCGTGTCGTTGCGGAACTTGAAGTCAATGCGGTTGTCGGATACCGTCGCGTCCTTGCCGTAGTCGGTGTAGCCCACCGCGTCGGAGTGCGGCTCGCGCTTGAGAATCGTCATGTTCGCCTTCGCCGCCGCGAGGTACATCGTCGTGCTCGCCTGACACACGCCGCCGCCGTAGCCCATGCGCTGATCGCCATACGCGTACTCAATCGCCTGATAGAAGCCGTTTGCCTTCGTGCGCTTGCCCACAACCGTATTGAAGGAGAATGTTTCGCCCGCTGCAAGCATCTTGCCGTTGATGCGCTCGAACGCCACCTGAATGTTCAGGTTGCGCTCTTCCGTGCTGGTGGTCGAAATCGGAGTGTACGCCGTCGCGCGCAGCTGAATCTGCGGCTCCAGCATGGCTTTGGTCGTGGTCGGCTGAAGCTCGCGCGTCGTCAGCTCCACCTCGCCGCTGACCAGGGACGACATCATCTGGTACACCTGATTTTTCGCCTCGGTCGTGTCCATATAGCGCCCGACCGTTTCCGGCTGAATCGTCAGCGGATTGTTGAAATTGTTGGAATCGAAGATAATATGCGCATCCACCGGCTGGATGTACGCCTGCTGCGCGATGCTGAGCAGGATGTTGTCAATCACCACATTGTCGCCGCTGGGCGTGGCGGAATATCCCTCGTAGGGATTGTCCGCCAGCGCGTCCATGGCGGCTTTGCGCGCGTCAATGCCGCCCTCGGTGTGCCCCGGCTGCCACGCCGCGTCGAGGGCTTCCTGCACATCGACAGTCATGTTCAGGTCGGCGCTCGTGATTTCCCTCACCAGCTGACCGGCGTACATCAGGCGCACCTTCCACGCGTCGCGCTGCTGATTCGCGTGCGCCGTGACCGCCTCTTCCGCCTCCGCGCGGGTCATGCCGCCGAGGTGGATGCCGTCCACATACACGTTCGGGACGTACTTGTCGTCATATGCCGTCACCGACGCGACCAGTGCTTCCCGCTCGTTCTGCTCCTGGATGGCATTGCTGATGGCGCCGCCCGCCGCGACCAGCCCGCAAATTACCGCCACCGCGCACGCGCAGAACAGAATGCGCTTGAGCAGCTTTTGCCCCGACGGCTTGCGGCGGACAGGCTCGTTCTTCGGCTCGCGATGCTCCGGATTGAAGCCCCCCAGCCCCGTCGGCGGATGATTGCCGCCGCCATTGCCGCCGTTTCCGCCATTGCCGTTCGCCGGATACTGCGGAAAATTCGCCGGATACGTCGGCTGCTGCTGCCATCCGCCATAATTCTGCTGCGGATACGGCGGATTCTGCGGGCGCTGCGAGTTCATCGGCTGATTGGGCATCATCTGCCCGCCGCGAATCGGCTGATTGCGCCCGGTGTTCATGCTTGTCGGGTTCTGTCCCCACGGGAACTGCTCCATTTGGTGCGCCGCATCGAGCGGCTGCACGCCGTTGTTCCAGCCCTGCTGCGGCTGCATGGGCATCCCCTGCACGCAGCGGAAGCCGCGCATTTGCCCGCTTTGCACATATTGGCTCCCCTGCCCCGGCTGATTCATCCCCTGCGGGCGCATCGGCTGGGCCGCACCCATCGGCTGAGCCGCACCCATCGGCTGAGCCGCACTCATCGGCTGCATGGGCGGATTGGTGCTCTGCTGCACCGGGGGCGGCTGCGGATTCCGGCGCGGCGGATTTGTCGGCTGCATGGGCGCGTCTTCCGTGCGGATAAGGGGGATGCTGTTGTCCAGCGTCTGCTGCCCGGCATACTGCGCCGCGTTCAGCTGCGTGCGGCGGCGCGGCTGCTTGTTGTCGTTGAATTCGGACATGGTTTCAGCACCCCTTTCTGATGGCAATTCGGTATTTCTTCATCTTATATCACATGATTTCAGCAGCTTCCACTGCTTGCAGCAATTTCTCCACGTCATCTGCCGCCCTCGCCCACATCGGCGCGGTGCAGCCGACCATGCCGTGGCGGTCGCCATCGCCATGGAAGTCACTGCCGCCGGTGACCAGAAAGCCCATGCGCCGCGCAGTCAAATCCAGCAGGGGCGTGGCGCGCCCGGCGGACGGGTGGTAAACCTCAACGCCCCGCAAGCCCTGCTCCTGCCAAACGCCGAGCAGATGGCGCAGCAGCGCGCCGGTCTTTTCCAGCTCCATCGGGTGCGCCAGAACAGGCACGAAGCCGCTTTCCTGCATCAGCGGCAGCGCCTCCGCCATGCTCAGCCGCTCCCCCGCCACATACGCCGGTGCGCCATCCGCCAGAAAGCGGTCAAACGCCTCGCGCGTGTCGGCGACATAGCCGTGGCTGACCATCGCGCGGGCGATATGCGGCCGACCGACGCTGCCCTTGGCTTCGCAGGCGATTTCGTCGTAATCCAGCGGATAGCCCAGCGCGTTCAGCTTCTCCACCATCTGCCGCGCACGTCCGAGCCGCATTTGGGACAGCGCCCGAACCTTGCGGTGCAGGGGCGTATCCATCCCGCGCCCGTAGCCGAGCAGGTGCAGGCCGGGCATATCGCGCAGGGACAATTCGACACCTTGCAGAATCGGCATCGGCGTGGGTTTCCCCAGCAGCTGCGCCGCGCCGTCAAACGTGTCATGGTCGGTCACGGCAAGGAGCGTCACGCGGTGCTTGTCCGCCAGCGCCACCAGCTCCGCGGGCGTAAGCAGCCCGTCGGAGGAGGTGGTGTGGGTGTGCAAATCAGGCTTCATGGGAGTCAGTTGGGTGATTTTCGGGCGCATCCGCCGTCTTATCAGGCGTTTCCGCGCTCTTTTCAGGCGTTTCGGCGGACTTTTCGGAATTCTCTTTCTTCTTTTCGTCCGCCATGTCCTGCATCATCACATCGCCCGTGGTGCGGGTGTCGGCATCCTGAATATCCGGCAGCGCGCCCGTTTCCATCAGGGTGACGAACTCGCGGCGGCTGATGGTGTCGTACTTGAGCAGCGCGTCCACCAGCTTCTCCATGCGGTCGCGGTTGGCGCTCAAGGCGTCCACCGCCTTCTGGTAGCATTCCTCCAGCAGGCGCTTGACTTCCGCGTCGATGCGCGCCGCCATTTCTTCGCTGTACCCGCGGCTCTGCCCGAACTCCATGCCGACGAACACTTCCTGATCGCCGTCAAGATAGACCGGGCCCAGCTTTTCGCTCATGCCGAACTGCGTCACCATGCGGCGGCAGACCTCCGTCGCCTTCTTCAGGTCGCTCGTTGCGCCGGTGGTGAACTCACCCAGATAAAGCTGCTCCGCGGCATGACCGCCCAGCCCCATCGCCACGAAGTCCATCAGCTGGCTGTAAGTCTGCAAATCGTCCTCTTCCGTCGGCAGGGACAGCGTGTAGCCGCCCGCCTGCCCGCGCGGGACGATGGTAATCAGGTGCACCTCGTCGCAGTTGGGCAGGACGTGCCCGACGATGGCGTGACCCGCCTCGTGGATGGCGACCATGCGCTTGTCGCGCTGCGTCACCTTGTGGCTGCGCTTCTCCGGACCCATCTGCACGCGGGAGATTGCCTCCACCAGCGTCTGCTGATTGATGGCCTTCAAGCGCCCGCGCGCCGCCAGAATCGCGGCTTCATTCATGATGTTTTCCAGCTCCGCGCCGGTGGAGAAGGGCACGCGCTTGGCGATATTCTCCAAATCCACATCATCCGCAAGGGGCTTGCCCTTGGCGTGCACCTGCAAGATGGCAACACGCCCCGCCATATCGGGGTAATTGACGAGAATCGTGCGGTCAAAGCGGCCGGGACGCAGCAGCGCGGGGTCGAGAATGTCGCGGCGGTTCGTCGCCGCCATGACAATAACGCCCTCGTTGATTGCGAAGCCGTCCATCTCGACCAGCAGCTGGTTCAGCGTCTGCTCGCGTTCGTCGTGTCCGCCGCCCAGACCCGCGCCGCGATGGCGACCCACCGCGTCAATCTCATCAATAAAGATGATGGACGGGGCAGCGCGCTTGGCTTGGTCGAACAGGTCACGGACGCGGCTCGCGCCCACACCCACGAACATCTCCACAAAGTCAGAGCCGGAAATGGAGAAGAACGGCACGCCCGCCTCGCCCGCAACCGCCTTCGCCAGCAGGGTTTTGCCCGTGCCGGGCGGGCCGATGAGCAGCACGCCCTTGGGGATGCGCGCGCCCATGTCAATGTACGCCTTGGGGTTGCGCAGGAAGTCCACCATTTCCTTGAGTTCTTCCTTCTCTTCCTCCGCGCCCGCGACGTCGGCGAACGTCACCTTGTTCTTGTTCGGGTCATGGATGCGCGCCCGGCTTCTGCCGAAGTTCATCACCTTGCCGTTGCCGCCGGTCTGCGCGCGCATAATCAGCCAGAACATCACGCCGCAGAGCACCAGCGAAATTGCCAGCGGAATCAAATCATACCACCACGGGGTGGTCAGCGGCTGACGGTAGATGATGGTGAACGCCAAATCCTTGACGGACACCTCATCCAGCGGCTTATTAAGCTTCGCCGCCTGCATTTGCCGCGCGGTGACGATGAAATCAGCGCCGATGGTGGTTTCAAAATCGTAGTTCTTGTCAGGGAAATCCGCGTCGGCGACCGTTGTTGTTGTCGTCACGCCCACCAGCGACGTGCCGCGGATGGCGACGGAGCGAACCTGCCCCTCCTCAATCATCGTCAGCAGCTGGGGATAGGTGATGCGGCGGTCACGGATATTGCTGCCAAAGCCGTTGGTGAACAGCATCGAAATGGTGAGCACCATCAGCAGCAGAACCGCGACGTAGCCGAACATCCCGCGAGACTTCTTCAATGCGAGCATCCTCCTTCCGTTCCAGCGCCATCCGCCTGTTGCGGCGTATACCCATATAGACGAATGACGTGTGCGGAAAAATCCATCTTTACAAAAATTTTATCTTTATTGGGGGGAAGAATCGGCTGATTTATTCGTGCGCCGCGCCGTACACGCGGCTGTCCAGCACGCCGATGTCCGGCAGATTGCGGTACTTCTCGGCAAAATCCAGCCCGTAGCCGACGACGAACTCATCCGGAATCTTGAAGCAGTGGTAATCCACCGTCAGGTTGTGTTCAGGATTGCGGCGGTCGGGCTTGTCCAGCAGCGTCGCAATGCGGATGGAGGACGCGCCGCGGCCCATCAAATACTTGCCGAGGTAGAACAGCGTGTTGCCGCTGTCCACAATGTCCTCCACAATCAGCACGTCGCGCCCCTTAATGGACACGGACAGGTCTTTCTCCAGATTGACCACGCCGGAGGACTTGGTGGAGTTGCGATAGCTCGAAAGCGCCATGAAATCCAGCGTCACGGGCAAATCGACTTCGCGGATGAGGTCGGAGAAGAAGACGCTCGCGCCCTTCAAAATGCAGACCATCACCAGATCGCGTCCCTGATAGTCGCGGGTGATTTCCCGTCCCAGCTGGGCAACGGCCTTCTGGATGTCCTCACGCTTGACGAGAATCTTCGTCATGTCTTGATACAGCTTGGCATTGGTGTCCATCGTGTTGTCCTCCTAAATATATGTAGGTTTCTATGTTGACTTAGTTGGCGTTGTCCTTTTTTTCGCGCAGGGGTGCGCCGCAGCGTTTGCACTGTTCGAGCTTGTCGTAGGGGTCATCCTCAATCTGCGACCACTTGATGACGCCGGACAGCGGGCGGTATTTCGGATTGAGCGATTCGCAGTTCGGGTCAATGTGGTAGTACGTTCCGCCTTCGGGATTGTAGTAAATCAGCAAGTCCGGATGGCTGGTGTTCAGCACGGGCTGGGTGGCAAGGGCGTTGGTCGGGGTGGCGGTGCTTTCCTGCTCGTTGCTTTGCAGCGTCGCGGGGTCAACGTACCACACGCCGTCCTCCTTGACCATGCGCACCTTCCACAGGTAGACGCTTTCGCCCAGGGTGTTGTTCTTGTTGATGACGGCGCGCACGGTGACCATGCGGGCGATGTCGTTCGATGTGCCCGTGATGGCCGTGAAATCCCAGCTGACGGGCGTGCGGTTGGTCAGCACCTCGCCGAAGAGCTTCTGCGTCACCGCGTCCGTGCCGCCCTTGATGCTGCTGCGCCACGACGGGGCCGTCAGGTTGACCATTTGGCTGATGGCGTTGTTCTTCCACAGCGTGAAGAAGGAATGCAGCTGCGCGTAGCACTCCTCGGAGTCATCCACAGGCGTCGCGGTGGGCGTGGGCGCGGGATTGGGCGTGTCCGTCGCGGTCAGGTTGACATCAAGGTTATTGCCCGATGTACTCCCCTGCTGCATCTGACCGGACTGATTCGGCTGCGCGGGGTTCTGATTGTCCGCCGCGTTCGTCGCCAGTGCGCTGACGAGGCAGACGACCGCCGCCGACGCCAGCAAAAGCGACAGCACCAGCCGCGCGTTGGGCGTAACCAGCTCACGGAGCCACATCGCGGCGATGCTCGCCACCGCGCCGACTAAGACGATCCACTTCACCGCCGTCCACGCGAACACCATGCTTAAAATGAAGAGAATCGGCAGCACGCCGAACATCAATACTTTTGCAATCGTATCCCACGGAATTTCCCTGTGCGCCGCCGGCTGCACCCGGAAGCCGCTGCGCCCCGACGTCGGGTACACACGCTGACCGTCGGGGGTGTACTGCGCGTACTGCTGCTCCGGCGGCAAATCCGTTTCCTGCGGATTCTGCTGGCTGTACCCCTGCTGATACCCCTGCTGCTCGTAGGGCTGCTGATACCCGCCGGGCTGCACAAACCCCTGCTGGTCATACGGCTGCTGCTGATAAGGCTGCTGGGCGTATGGCTGCTGATAACCCTGCTGCTCATAGCCCTGCCCATACGGCTGCTGATAACCTTGCTGACCGTATGGCTGCTGGTATCCCTGCTGACCGTATGGCTGCTGGTATCCCTGCTGACCATAGGGCTGTTGATAGTCCGCATACCCCTGCTGACCATATTGCGGCTGCCCATAGCCGTTTTGCGGCGCGTAGCCCTGACCATAGGCATCATTGGGCGCGTAGCCGCCATTCGGGGCATAGCCCTGCGCCGGCGGATAATTGCCCTGCGAAAAACCGGGCTGCTGAGGATTCTGTCCGGCGTCCCCGGCGCCATCATAGGGTGGACGGCTGTTGCTCATCCGGCTTCCTTTCCTTTCTTCCGCGCGATTGTGCGCGAAGTTCCCTGCCGCGCCTTGTGCGGAGGGCATTTTGTCCCTCCCCCGCGCGGACTTTCACGCAAGCGCCTGAATCGCGCTTTACATGATAACGCATCTTACAGTATAGCACAAAAAAATGGCTTGTAAATAATAAATCGGAAAAATTCACGGTTTGTTCGCCTGTAATACTATTTCCAGATAAGAATCTGTCTCTTATACACATCTGACGCTGCCGACGAATAGAGA
>ENA-OZSP01000482-OZSP01000482.1-human-gut-metagenome-genome-assembly--contig:-NODE-482-length-11277-cov-3.849314_pt1 | contig 11277 bp, 7 predicted proteins | sample MGYA00243282_ERZ653973 | MGnify/ENA primary metagenome ERZ653973 (study PRJEB26926, sample SAMN06164457) | human gut metagenome | biome: ENVO:00009003; feature: ENVO:2100002; material: ENVO:00002003... | reverse complement strand
GATAGGAGTCCGTCTCGTGGGCTCGGAGATGGGTATAAGAGACAGCTGTGAAGACGAAGATTTTCGGCAGCAAAGGCGAGGCGCGCAAAATGGTGCAGCAAAGCGCCGTGAGCCTCAACAAGGCCAAGGTTACCGACCCGCAGACGGTAATCGGCACCGAGACGCTGCTGCGCGACAAGTACATACTGGTGCAGCGCGGCAAGAAGAACCAGTTCCTTATCACTATAAAATAATTTTACTGCAATGAACATAAAATTTCCTCTCCTGGCATCAGCCGCCACGGCCCTGTTGCTCAGCGCCGGCGCCCTGACGTCGTGCAGCGATGATGACGACAACAAAATCCCCGACAGCATCACCTTCCGTCAGGTTTTGCGCGTGGAACAGTGGAACGACGGCACCACCAACGCCTTCGCCGACTTCATGGTGGTCAACACCCAGACCAACAAGCTGATGAGCATAGAGCTGCCATCAAAAGCCAACATCACGGCCAACGGCGTACGGCTCGACTACAGCACTCCCGACCCCAAAGACCCGTATAGCTATGCTTACAAAGCTTTCCTGCCCTCGTCGGCCAATGAGGTAACGTTTGTCTTCACCCGCATGCCGGGTGTGGTGCTCACCAACCGCATCAACCTCAGCAACACGCCGATGATTCGCCTGGCCTCCTCAACGGTGGTGAACAACGGCCAGAAATACAACTACACCTCGTCGACGGGCTATCTCACCGGCTCAAAGGTGCGTATAATGCTGCTCGGCAAGGACAAAGAGAACCTCAACAAGCGTTATTACGCCGAGATTTTCAACGACACGTACACCTTCACGGGCGTTCCGGCGGGCCAGTATCAGCTCTGCTCCATGTCTACCGACTCAGTGCAGCTGCAGGAGCCCAACGGCACCTCAGGCGGCATCATCTACGGCACCAAGGTGTTTGAGGTGCCCACGGTTACAGTGAAATAAGACCAATTAGACTAATTAGACCAATTAGACCAATTTGCAGCCACCATAGAGCGGGCCTGCCGGGCAATCCGGCGGCCCGCTTTTTGCAGTGTGAGCCGGATTTATTATCTTTGCAGATTAAGACCCCCGGCCGCCAAAACCGGGGCTAAAACCAAGCTCCCCAAAGGGGCTAAAAAACACGCCTCCAAAGGGGCTAAAACCAAGCTCCCCCAAAGGGGCTAAAAACCAACCCCCATTATACAATTATGGGGGGCAAGAAACCGAAACCCCATGAGTCAGGTTATTGAGCAGTGGGGGCAAAAGCAATCTCAGCTATGAAAGCAAGAAAATATATCACGATGGCTCTTGTGGCGGCGTCAGCCGTAGTTGCCGACGGCGTCATGACGTCGGCTCACGGCGCTGTGCCGGCAGCTGCCACGGAGAGCGCGGCCACGCTGCCCGGCGCGGAAGGCTGGCTGGAAAGGGCACGGCAGATGTATGCCGACGGCAATTACCGTGGCTGCGCCGACCAGCTGCGCAGCATGGAGCGCCTCACACCCTCGCAGGAGGTGTTGCTGGCCAAGGCGCTGTTGCGCGCCGGCGACGACGAGTGTCTCACTCTGGCACGCAGCATCCGTCAGCGCCTCGGCAACGCGCCGCAGGGCATCGAGGCGCTGCTGATTGAGGGCGACTGGCTTTTCCTCCACGGCCAATACGGGCCGGCAAGTCTCTGTTACGAGCAGGCCGCCGACGCCGACTTGCGCCCCGAATATGCCTATCGCCTCGGAGTGAGCTATCTGCGCACCGGAGCCTTCGACAAAGGCAGGCGACTGTTGCGCCCGCTGTCGTTGGGCGGCAGCCGCTATCATGCCCCCGCGCTCTTCTACCTTGCGTGGGCCGATTACGCGCAGAAAGACTCGCGGGCGGCGTTGCAGGGCTTTGAGCGCGTGGCACCGCTGTTGGGCGCCGTCAACGCCCGTTGCACCGGCGACGATGACCAATTCCTGCCCACACGCCTCGAGGCCGGCTATTACATAGCACAGATAGAGTTGGAGCAGCGCAACTACGCCAAAGCGGCATCCATAGCCAAGCGACTGTTGCAGCAGCCTGCCGACGAGCTTTACACCCGCGAGCTGAACCGCGTTGCCGGCGAGGCTCTCTTCAAGCTCGACAGGCTGAACGAGGCAGAGCCTTATCTGCAGGCATATCTCACCGACAACACGGCCATAACGCCCACAGCGGCTTACGCTGCCGGCGCCATAGCCTACAACAACGGCGACACGGAGCGTGCGCGCGAGCTGCTTGAGCCGGTGGCTGACCTGCCCGACAACACGGGTCAGGGCGCCTCGCTGCTGTTGGGTCAGATAGCGGTCTCAAAGGGCGATTTCACCGAGGCGGCGTTCTATTTCGACAAGTCGCGCCACCAGGGCACCGACGAGAAGGTGGCCGAACGGGGCTTCTACAACTATATCACGGCGCTGAGCCACGGTGCCGACACGCCGTTTGCCTCAGCCACGGAGCTGCCCGAGCTGTTTCTGCGCACCTTCCCGGGCTCACAATACGAGAGCAGGGTGCGCCAGCTGCTCACCGAGGCTTATTACCGCGACAAGGATTATGTGAAGGCGCTTCAGCACCTCGACAAGATACCGCGTCTCACCGCTCAGCAACAGGCCGTAAGGCAGCTTGTACTCTATGAGCTTGGCGTGAGCGAGCTGAGCAACGCCGACTACAAGGGTGCCGAGCAGCATCTGCAGATGGCGGCACAGGGCACCGATGCGCGCGTCAGGGCGCAGGCTCAGCTGTGGCTGGGTCAGGCGCTCTACGCGCAGGGCAAGTTTGCCAATGCCGACAGGGCCTACAAGTCTTATCTGCAGGCCGAGCCTCAGGGCGCCAACGCGGCGCAGGCTCATTATGACGCGGCCTACTCGCTCTATATGCAGGACAAGTTCAAGGAGGCTGCCTCGGAGTTCGCCAAAGCTCTTGCCGCAAAGAATCTGCCGGCGCGTCTGCGCACCGACGCCACGGTGCGTCTGGCCGACTGCCGCTATTATCTGCGCGACTACTCCGCGGCTGCCGAGCTTTACTCACAGGCCGAGAAGAGCGGCGAGGGTGATGCTGCCTACGCGGCCATGCGTGCGGCCATGATGCTTGGTCTGCGCGGCGACCTCAACGCCGAGATTGCCGGACTGCAGCGCATGGTGGCTACGTATCCCGACAGCCGCTGGTGTGCCGCCGCCATGTACGAGACAGGTCTGGCGCAGGCCAAGGTAAACGACGAAGTCGGCGCGGTGAAGACGTTTGAGGAGCTTGTGAGGCGCTATCCGCAGCTCGAGGAGGGCCGCAGGGCTCAGCTGCAGATTGCCACGCTATATATGCAGCAGAACGCCGACGACAAGGCCATAGCAGCCTATAAGGAGGTGATAAAGCGTTGGCCCACGGGCGAAGAGGCACGTCTGGCCAATGTGGAGCTGCGGCGTCTGATGGCGGCGCAGGGACAGACGGCCGAGTATGCGGCGTTCATGAACTCGGTGCCGGGAGCGCCGAAGATTGACACCGCCGAGCTGGAACGCCTTGACTATGAGGCTGCCGACAACAAGCTGATAGCCGACCCCAAGGATTCGGCTGCCATGAAACAGTATCTGAGCCGTTACCCCGACGGGCGCTACCTTGCGGCGGCGCTGTGGCGTCTGGCGCAGGCTCAGGATGAAACGGGCGACGCGCAGGGGGCTCTGCAGAGCATTGCGCAGATGGAGAGCAAACGTCCCGACGCTCAGCAGCTGCCTGAGGCGCTGGTGCTGAAAGCCTCTATCCTGGAGGGTTCCGACCCGGCGGCGGCTCTTGCCACCTACCGCCGCGCCGAGAAGATGCTTGGCGCCGATATGCCGCAGGAGGTCTATGCCGGCATCATGCGTCTGACCTCCGACGCTCAGGAACGTCTGAACTATGCGCGCCGCGTGAAGGAGATGGGCTCGCTGAGCTCGGAGCAGGCTCAGGAAGCTGATTTCTATGAGGCTTCCGCACTGGCCGCCACCGGCGATGAGGCGCAGGCGCTGAAGATGTTCCGCACGCAGGCGGCACAGCCGTCGAGCCTCTATGGGGCACGCGCCGCCGTGGCCGGGGGTCTGCTGCTGATAAAGCAACAGCGCTACAAGGAGGCGCAGAAGATGCTTGAAGCCTTCACCAACGCCGGTTCGCCCCACGCTTACTGGCTGGCACGCGGATACATAGCCCTTGCCGACGCCGTGGGAATGCAGGGCAAGAAGGCGCTGGCACGCGATTATCTCAACTCACTCAAGAAATATTATCCCGGCGACGAGGACGACATCAGACAGCTTATTGCCGACGGACTGAAAAAGTATAAGTGATGAAAAAGCAAGTAATTACATATCTGCTTGTGGGCATTGCGGCACTTCCGGCCGCTTCTCAGGAGAAGCTTGAAGGGACTCTCTATGTTGAGGGCGAGTACGTGCCCACGGTGGTGCGTCAGGATAAGATACACTTGCTGCCGCAGAAGGTAAGCTTTGAGCTGCCGACGTTCCGGCCTGAGCCTGCCACCGGACTTCTCACCGGCAATTACGTGCCGGGCTACAACGCTCTTCCGGCGCCTGTGTGGCAGGGAGCGGCGGCGGAATATCCGTGGCGCGGATATCTCTACGGGGTCATAGGCTCTTACCTGAACTCCACCCTCAGCGCCGGTTACCGCATGGTGGCCACCGACGCCACCAAGGCCGATATATGGTTTCAGCACACGGGCACGTCGCTGTTCAAGCCGCGCATCTGCGACCGCGACCTTAAGCGCTACCGCTACGACGAGCGTCTGGGGCTGCGTGTGAGCCACCGTTTCAGCGCCGGCACCCTCACCGCCGACGCCCATTATCACCTGGGCTTCTTCAACTATTACGGGGTGAGCACGCCACACAGCAGCCTGATAGTGATGCCGCCGCGCATGGAAGCCAAGCAGACCGACGAGACGCCCAAACAGACGCTCAACGACGCCCGGCTGCGCGCCTCATGGCAGTCGGTCAATAACTCCTCTCTGCAGTGGCGGGCCGGCGCTGAGGTGTCGTACTTCGGCTATCAGCATTACTATACTCCCGACGGCCCTCACCTTGCGTGGATGCAGTGGGACGGGCAGCGCGAGCTGCAGGTGAACGCGGGAGCGGGTCTCGACGCCAAGTTAGGCAGCCGCAGCGCCCTGACGGCGGATGTGGTTTTCACCAACGTGAGCTACAACAAATGCGGCGCTCAGGACCGCAGCGGCTCTCTGCAGACGGTGCGCATAGCGCCTGCATACAGCTATACAGCCGACCGCTTCAGCGCGCGTCTGGGCGTGGTGGCCGACATCACCGGGGGCGCCGGAAAGGCGCTGCAGACGGGTCTGGAGAAGCAGGATTATTCCACCTTCCACATAGCGCCCGATGTGCGTCTGAGCTATCAGGGACGCGGCTGGAACGCCACGCTGTCGGCCACCGGCGGTCAGCAGCTGCAGACGCTGCGCAACGATGTGCAGGAGGATTACTATCAGGCGCCGAAGATGGATTACATCATGCCGGCGTTTGTGCCCGTGGAGGGTAAGCTGCGCATCGGCTACAACGGCTCGGAGCGTTTCCGCGCCGGCATCGACGTAACGTATCTCACCGTCAGGCACCTCTATCTCGGCGGCTGGTATATGTATTCCATCAGCGGCTATCAGCCTGTCATCACCACTGTTGTGCCTCAGCACGGCAATGTGGCGGGGTTCAGCCTGGGTCTCGACGCTCAGTGGCAGCCGTTTGACATGCTGACGCTTCGCGGCCGCGGCACTTATCAGCCTCAGAAGGGCGACGGCGCGGGGTTCTTCAACGGCTACGACCGTCCGCGCTGGACAGCCGACATCGCCGCCGACGTGCGCCCGATAAAGAATCTCACCCTGACGCCCTCATACCGCTACCGCGGGGTGCGCAACATCTATCAGCGCTTCGGCCCGCTGCAGGATATGCAGGCCACGCGTCTGCCCGACATCTGCAACCTGAGCTTCAGCGCCCGTTACCGCATCAGCCGGGCGGTGAGCGTCTTCGGCGAGGCCGACAATCTGCTGTGCCGCCGCGTTACGCTGCTGCCGTGTCAGCTGATGGAGGGTTTCAACTTCCTGGTGGGCGCCGACGTACAGTTCTGACGCCCGCAGGAAAACCTGCATCAGGGTATCTGCGTTAACAATTATATTAAGATAGCTACGAGCAGTTATTAAGCTATGAGCAACACGAAGACGAAGAAAAAATTTGAATACCGCAACGAAGATGACAAGGCATACGGACTTGCGGGGATGATGATAAGCGCCGGGGCACTCAATGCCCTGGAGCTGATACACAGTGTGAGTCTGGACGCCGAAGGCCCGATGGTCTGTTTCACCGATGAATATCACCATTTGCTGTGTCCCACTCTGTCGCCCAAGAGCGTGTGGGAGCGTCTGCGGCGCAATCTCTACGTTACGGCGGCCATGACGGTGGGCAATGTGATGGCTCGCACCACTGTACGCGACGGCAAGGAGCCGTCGGCCGACAAGTTCCAGCCCATCATCAAGGCCATGGAGGAGGAGGGCGCCGAGACGCTGTCGCTTGACGCCGACGAGACGCGCGCGCTCTTCGACAGCCTCTATCAGCGCATCTACCGGGTCTTCCACAACCCGCGTCTGCAGCCCAAGGTGCATGAGCTTAGCCACCGGGTGGCACTGCTGCGCACGCTCTCGCAGGGCGACATAGCCTACGAGCTTGAGAGGCTGTGAGAGAGGAGAGGCGCGGCCGGCACTGCCGGGAGTGATGGGAGTTTTGGGAATAATGGGTTTTAGGGGAAGGGCCTGCTGAGGCAATAACCGAGGGAGCGGGGGCGTTATATCAGTATGCAGCCGGAGGGAAAAAAGACTCTTTACGGCGTCGCGACACTGTGGCTCACTGTTGTCGCGGCGGTTTGTGTGTGTGTACTGGCAGCCTGTTCCACCAAGAAGAACACGGCCATGAGCCGTCAGTGGCAGGCCTTCAACACGCGCTATAATGTGTATTTCAACGGTTCGGAACATTATAACGAAACGCTGAAGCAGATGGAGGAGGAGTATCAGGACGATTACACCCGTCGTCTGCTCATGCACCCCGCCGAGGCCAAGAGCGACGAGAAGATGCCTCAGCCCACCGGCAATTTCGACCGCACCATAGAGAAGATGCAGAAGGCCATTCAGCTGCACAGCATCAAGAAGAAACCGCGCAAGAAATCGTCGTCGGCCAAGGAGAAGGCTTTCCGCGCCCGCGAGGAGTTCAACCCGTTTCTGCACAATGCCTGGCTGATGATGGGCAGAGCGCAGTATTACAACGGCGACTTCCTTGGGGCGGCGGCCACGTTCTTCTACATCTCGCGCCACTTCAAATGGCTGCCTGAGGTGGTTACGGAGGCGCAGCTGTGGCAGGCAATATCCTATTGCGCGCTCGACTGGACCTACGAGGCGGAGAATCTCCTGGTGCACGTCAAGGAGAAACAGCTCACCACGCCGAAGCTGCGGCATCTGTATGACTTTGCGGAGGCCGACTACAATGTGCGCGCGGGCAACAACGAGGCGGCGGTGAAGTATCTGGAGGCGGTGGCACGCAATGCCAAGGGGACGCAGAAAAACCGCATCTATTTCCTGCTCGGGCAGACGCTGCAGAAGCTCGACCGGCGCAAGGAGGCGTATAAGGCTTACAAAAAGGCGGGCAGCGGCATGGGCATCTCCTACCGCGCCAAGTTCAACGCTCGCATACGGCAGAGCGAGGTCTTCACCGGCACCAACATTAAGGGTGAGGTGAACTCGCTGAAGGCCATGACGCGTTATGAGCGCAACAAGGAGTACTTCGACCAGATATACTACGCCATCGGCAATCTCTACCTCAGCCGCAAGGACACCACGCAGGCCATAGACGCCTACCGCACGGCGGTGAAGGAGTCCACGCGCAACGGCATCGACAAGGCTCTGGCGCAGTTGGCGTTGGGCAATCTGCTGTTCATAAAGGGTGATTATGTGGGTGCGCAGCCCTGTTACTCGGAGGCCATTCCGCAGCTGTCGGAGTCGTTTGCCAACTACCGCATGCTGAAGCGGCGCAGCGATGTGCTCGACGAACTGGCCACCTACGCGGGCAATCTGCAGCTGCAGGACTCGCTGCTGACGCTCAGCAAGCTGCCCGAGAAGGAACAGATGAAGGTGTGCCAGCGCATGGCCGACGAATACAAGAAGCGCGAGAAGGAACAGGCTGACTCGGCGCGGCGCGCGGAGTTCGAGGCCAACCGTCAGGAAGACCAGACGCAGAGCAACCCCAATGCGCCGCAGCAATATACGCTCAACACGGACAAGTCGTGGTATTTCTACAACACGCAGGCCAAGAACGCGGGTCGCACGGAGTTCCAGCGCAAATGGGGCGCCCGCAAGCTTGAGGACGACTGGCGCCGCCGCAACAAAACCACTTACTCGCAGGTAGACGAGGAGTACGACTATTCCGACTCGGCCTCGAACACGGCTGCCAACGACACTACCAAATCGCGCAAGGAGGGGGAGACTGACCCGTCCGAAGACCCGCACTTTGCCGAATATTATTACAAGAACATCCCCCACACGGAGCAGGAGCTGAAAAACTGCAACGACATAATTCAGGAAAGCCTCTATAACTTGGCTTTGGTGCTCAAGGACAAGCTGGAGGACTTTGAGGCGGCTCGCCGCTATTTCCTGCAGCTCTTAGAGCGCTATCCCGACAATATCTACCGCCTCGACACGTATTACAACCTGTATCTGATGGCCGTGCGGCGCGACCGTACCGCGGAGGCTGAGAAATGGCGGCAGGCCATCCTCACCGACTTCGCCGACTCGCCCTACGGCAAGGCAATGACTGACCCGGAATATTTCGAGAACCTGAAACGTATGGACGCGCTGCAGGAGGAGATGTATGCGGAGGCTTACGGCGATTATCTGGCCGACCGCAACGCGCAGGTACACTCGCTCACCGCTCAGATGGAGGAGAAATATCCGCTGAGCCGCATCCTGCCCAAGTTCGTGTTCATCGACGCTCTGAGCTACCTCACTGAGAAGGATTACGGCAAGTTCCGCGAGCGGCTGGAATACCTCCTCGACCGTTGGCCGGAGACTGACATGACGGATGTGGCGGGTCGCATCCTCACCGATGTGAAGCGTGGCCGCAAGCTGCAGGCAAGCTCGTCGAACACGCGCGGAATGTTGTGGGAGACGCGTCTGAGCAACGACTCCACGGTGCTGAACGCCGAGGGCAAGCCGGCCGCCTTTGAGAATGACCCGGAGAAGCCGCAGCTGCTCGTGTTGGCTTTCCCGCTCGACTCGGTGAACCCCAACCAGGTGCTGTTTGACGTGGCACGCAACAACTTCTCGTGGTTTGTGGTGCGCGACTATGACCTGGAGCCGATGAGCTTCGGCAACGTGGGACTGTTGGTAATTCGCGGCTTTGCCAATCAGCGCGAGCTTGACCACTACATAGGCATCATGGAGCGCGAGCATAACTTCGACCTGCCGCCGCAGGTGCGCCCGATACCCATCTCCGTGGCCAACTTTGAACTGTTGCTGCGTCAGGGACGTTCCTTTGAAGAGTACTTCCGCTTCCGGCAGACGGGCGAACAGCCCGCCGGCGCCGAAGAACCCTCAGAGGAAACTGAGGAAACCGAGGCCTCTGAGAACCCCGAGCAAGAAGAGCCTGCGGAAGGCGCCCAGGATTCTTATAATTCTTATAAATCTTATAACTTCCATTAAACCATGCAAAAAATCCTCTGGGCTGATGACGAGATAGATCTCCTGCGCCCCCACATACTCTTCCTTGAGAAAAAAGGCTACTCGCTGACCACGGTGAGCAATGGCCGCGACGCCCTCGACGCCCTCGACGCCGAGCCGTTCTCGCTCGTCCTCCTCGACGAGAATATGCCGGGTCTCACCGGCCTGGAAACGCTGCAGCTCATCAACCACAAACATCCCGACATTCCGGTGATAATGATTACCAAGTCGGAGGAGGAGAATATCATGGACCAGGCCATCGGTTCGCAGATTGCCGATTACCTCATCAAGCCCGTCAACCCCACCCAGATATGGCTGGCGCTGAAGAAGAATCTCAACAAGACGGAGCTTGTGGCGGCACAGACGAACACGTCGTTCATGCAGGACTTCCGGCGGCTGAGCACCGACATCGCCATGGCGCAGAACATCGACGACTGGTATGCCGTTTACCGCGCCTTGGTGAGCTGGGAGATGAAGATTGCCAACGCCGACGCCTCCATGGCGGAGATTCTGGAAGGACAGATGCGCGAGGCCAACACGGAGTTCTGCAAGTTCGTGTGCCGCAACTACGAGAAATGGGTAACCGGCGGCGAACACCCCCTCACCAGTCCCGAGATTTTCCCGAAAAAGGTCTTCCCCTTGCTCGACGCGGGCGAGAAAATCTTCTTCATCCTGGTGGATAACTTCCGTCTGGACCAGTGGCGCACAGTGATGCCGCTGCTCACCGACACCTTCAGCGTGCAGGAGAACCTCTACACCACCATCCTGCCCACCTCCACACAATATGCCCGCAACTCCATCTTCGCCGGACTGATGCCGCTGCAGATTGCCAAGATGTATCCGAAATACTGGGTTGACGAGGATGAGAACGAGGGTCTGAACATCTACGAGAAGGAACTGGTGCAGACCATGCTCGACCGCTACCGCCGCCGCGAAACGTTCAGCTACGAGAAAATCTCCTCGTCGGAGAGCGGCGAGAAGTATCTGCGGCGCCTCGGCTCAATAAAGAACAATCCGTTTAACGTGCTGGTAATCAACTTCATAGACATGCTGAGCCACGCGCGCACGGAGACGAAGATGATTCGCGAACTGGCCAACTCCGACGCGGCCTACCGCTCCATCACCGAATCGTGGTTCCGCCATTCGTCGGTGCTCGACATCTTCCGCACCATAGCCTCTTACGGGTATAAGATTGTGCTGACCACCGACCACGGCACCATACGCGTGGAGAACCCCATCAAGGTGGTGGGCGACAAAAACACGTCGACGAACCTGCGCTACAAAGAGGGCAAGAACCTCAACTACGACAACCGCGAGGTGTATGAGATGCGTCGGCCAAGGCTCTTCGGACTGCCCGAGCTGAACGTGTCGAGCAAGTTCATCTTCGCCCTCAACCGCGACTTCTTCTCGTATCCCAACAACTACAACTATTATGTGCAATATTACCGTGGCACCTTCCAGCACGGAGGCATCTCGATGCAGGAGATGCTTGTGCCGCTGGTAACGCTGTCGCCCAAATGAAACACGCTGTCCTGACGCTGATAATGGTCGTTGCG
>ENA-OZSP01000477-OZSP01000477.1-human-gut-metagenome-genome-assembly--contig:-NODE-477-length-11427-cov-3.634101_pt1 | contig 11427 bp, 9 predicted proteins | sample MGYA00243282_ERZ653973 | MGnify/ENA primary metagenome ERZ653973 (study PRJEB26926, sample SAMN06164457) | human gut metagenome | biome: ENVO:00009003; feature: ENVO:2100002; material: ENVO:00002003... | reverse complement strand
AGTCCGTCTCGTGGGCTCGGAGATGTGTATAAGAGACAGTATTTGATGTGTACTACCGCGGCAGAAGCAGGGGCATGGTTGTGAAGGCATTCCTCAGATACTGCGCACATCAGTATTTTATAAAGGACAAGAAGATACCTTCCAATATAATGGAGGACCTGTACCTTGAGATAGCAAAGGGCAATATAAAGGATGAGATATCAAAAATGAGCTTGCTCTATTACTTCAGCAACAGGACAGGACGATATACAGAAGAACAGCAGGAGTGGATAAGAACTACGGTGAGACAGTTTGTTGAGTTCAGCAAGATACTGCCGTTCTTCAGAAAGTTTGAAGCGATAGTCAAACTTCCGGGTGACATGAAATTCAAGACATATGTCGTATTCAAGGGCGAGAGTGGAAAGCAGGTATGGGTGAGCTATAGCTTTGGCCAGGAGAGCAGCAGTATGGCGAACTACAAATCCGAGAGGATGAATGAGATCATACCGGGGGTATACGTGAAGGAGGTCGTGGTGTTCCATGGCGAATCACTCATATATTCGATAGATGGGGTTGTCGGAACTTCGGTGGTCGTTGAAAGCGACATATTGAAGAACGAGACATTCCATAAGGGCGGCGGCAGCAGCTTTGAACTCATCAACAACATGCTTGTGAGTCAGGAGACGAGGAATGATCATGAGCTGATACAGGCTATGGACACATACCTGTATGACAGCCATTTCTTCGATGCAAACCTGATGCTGCTTTAACTTTTCATAAGGAGTGGCCCGCGCAAGCGCACAAAGATGCGCCTGCTCCATTATTTTCATAAGGAGTGGCCCGCGTAAGCGCACAAAGATGCGCCTGCTCCATATTTTCATAAGGAGGAACTTTAGATGGCTGACACACAGTTGTATCTAGGTCTTGATCTGGGACCGGAATATACACAGCTAAGTTATTACAATGCAGATACGCGTGAGCCGGAATCTGTATATCATGAGGAGGCAAAGGACACATACATGCTTCCAAACATCATGTTTTACAGTGCGTATCATAAGAGAATGGGTGATAATCAGAATGACTGTTATAAGTTTATAGATTTGTCAGGATGGTGTGTCGGTGCAAGGGCCTCAGCTTATAGATTTGAGGACAAAGGAACTGTAGTTGACGGAATCTATGAGAGCACTTTAAAAAATGAGAATATAGAAGTTGAGGGGAGAGGTTATAAGGCTTCTGATCTGATGGTGAAGATGCTTGTGCTCCACATCAAACAGTTTACAGATACCCTTGGTGGATTTGTTATAAAGAGGCTTACAGTGACGGTGGCGGACACTGATCCGCGTATAATACAGGCGGTCAGAGGACTTAAGACTGCACTTAGGCTCAGCCATGACCAGTTCAATATAGTGAGCCATCTGGACAGCGGGCTCTGTTATATATTTGCACAGCCTGAACCACTCAGAAATAACAGCGTGGGATTGTTTGATTTTGGCAGAGCTGGACTTGATTTCTACAGAATAGATATGACGAGAAAATATCCACTCATAGTCACAACGCAGCACATAAACTATCACGACAAAATGAATCTCAGGAGATTTGGAAGATACCATGAGGACATGGATGAGACATTTGCAGACATTGTAAAAGAGTGTACAGAGCAGGTGTTTATATCATCGGTATTTTTAACAGGACTTGGGTTCTCTGAGAACTGGATGAAACAGTCAGCGACGGTTTTGTGTCAGGGGCGCAGAGTGTTTGTCGGACAGAATATATATACGAAAGGGGCATGTTACAGATCTCTTGGCGGAGTGTATACGGAATCACTTAGCCGGTATTTCATTGATACGGAGCAGACGGTCAAGACAAATATCGGCATCAATCTCATGGATGAGAAGAACACATTCTGGCCTATTGTATATGGAGGTCTTGAGTGGTTTAACACAAGAGGCAGAGTGGTGGTGTTTCTTGATGACACACGGAGAATACAGATAGTTTATCAGGATATACTTACCGAGGAGGAGTATATCGAGACTATAGAGATATACGGTCTTCCGGCGAGACCGCCAAAGACTACGAAGTTATCAATTGAGGTTGAGTACTATGGCGCTGATAAGGGTGCGATAGTCATAAGGGATATGGGATTTGGCAATCTGTATCCTACTACAAATAAGATATACAGAAAAGAATTTGACATATCTGAGATAAAGAAGAAACACGCAAAGAAGATAGAACATGAGCGGATCAAGGCTGCAGAGGGTGACACTGAGGAGCTGATCGGTGAGGATCCTGTGGACAGGGATGCCGAGGCTGAGAGAGAAAGACAGGAGAGGATACAGGCGGAGGAGCTTGCCGCACAGGATGCGCTGAAGCATGAGATACACATGGATCTGGATGACCTAAGATACAGGGCAGAGAATGATAGTGACAATACAGAGGATGTTGTGTATTATGGCACGGCATCACCGGAGCCTGAGGGCGAAGAGGTGGATGTTGATATAGCAGATACAGAGGCTGAAGTGACTGACAGTGATATGTCGGCACCAGTTGGAGAAACGGCAGACATCGATGAGCAGGAATCTGAGAGAGAAGCAGCAGGCATCGACGAGCAGGAATCTGAGAGAGAAGCAGCGGACATCGATGAGATGAAGTTAGAGGACGAAGCAGCAGACGGTGATGAGCAGGAGACAGAGCGCGCCAAGGAAAAAGACGAAGCAGTGGAGTCTGAACTGGCAGATGAAGATATCCCGGAGACAGAGCCTGCATCGGCGTACGTCTACAATGCGGGTGATGTCAAGGAAGATGTTGGAGATGTGGCAGAATCCGATGAGACAGAGGATGAAGACATAGATGTCTATGGAATGAAGATTCATGATGATGATGACGAAGATTATCTGGATTCTGACGAAGACGAACCGGAGCAGAGCAGGTTTACAATACCTGCATATCTCAGGGGACAGCATTTTGATCCCGGTGAGTAAACTGTATGACAGCTGATATAGATAAAAGGTGATACACAGATGAGTGGAATAATTATTTGTAAGACGAAAACAGCAGACAATCCGTATACATTTCTGAATACCAAGATGAGTGTATACACATATGAGGAATTGTGTTACTACATATTCAACAATATGGTTCTGGTCGGAAAGGATGATCTGACTGACAGACTCACAGCATGGCTCAGGGATGAGATCGAGATGTACGATCTGGCGGACAAGGTGGATGCGCTCAATCAGAAAAATGCATATATTCAGGATGTCATGGTGGAGATCCTGACATTTGGCGAATTCTATGGCACGGAGGATATAAAGGAATTCCTCGGAGAGTGCAAGCGTATACGGACTCTGAAGCCTTATGAACTGGATAAGAGGAGAGCAGACAGTTACATGATGTATAAGCATTACATCAAAGCTGATGCCATATATGATGAGATCATAGAGTACAAGGAAAGTCATGATGAATATGACGAATTCCTTGGAAATATATATCACAATAAGGGCGTTGCCCTGGCTGGAAATCTCCAGCTAGAGGAGGCGAAAGAGTGCTTTATCAGAGCATTTTCGCTGAATAAAAACAACGAATCCCTCATAGAATATTTCTGCGTCATGGCGGTAACTGTGGACACTGCCACACTGCAGAGGGAGATAAGAAAGCGCGGAATGCCAGCGGGATTTCTTGACGATCTCATGAGTGAGATCGCTGATTCCAAGGAGGATGTGCATGAGATGTCCATATACAACAAGGTTCAGAAAGCTGTGTACAACAGAATGCATGGGGATATTGAGGATTACGACAGGAGAATGGATTCCCTGCTGAGCACATTGAAGGATCAATTCAGAAACCAGATAGGTTGACTTTGTGCTTGACGCAGCACCAGCCTATGTTGTACTATTCAAAATAAATATATGCAAATGCTGTGACGAAGAGGAGTAGCATGTGGAGTCGGACAGAGAGAATGGTTCCTGGGCTGTGAGACCGTTCCCGACAGAGATGTGCGAAGGTAGCTTCTGAGCTGCGTGGCTGAAAGTATAGTAGGTCATGCCGGGGCGTTCCCGTTATAGGATAAGATGAGATACAAAACAAGGTGGTAACGCGATATATACTCGCCCTTCAGGCTGGATGTCCGAAGAGCGGGTTTTTTTGTGCAGTGCATGGGGAATAAGAAAGCTCCGGCATAAAAAGTCCGGTCCGGATTTATCAAACAGTAAGAAATCAGAAACAATAGAAAGGAAGAATGAGATGAAAGAGTTAGAGAAGACATATGATCCTTCCCAGATAGAGGACAGACTCTACAGAAAGTGGGAGGAAAAGAAGTATTTCCATGCAGAGGTTGACAGGAGCAAGAAGCCATTTACGATAGTAATGCCGCCTCCAAATGTAACAGGACAGCTCCACATGGGACATGCCCTGGACAATACCATGCAGGATATACTTATCAGATTCAAGAGAATGCAGGGCTACTCTGCACTGTGGCAGCCTGGCACAGACCACGCAGCCATCGCAACCGAGGTCAAGGTTACAGAGAAGCTGAAGGAGCAGGGAATAGATAAGAAAGAGATCGGCCGTGAGGAGTTCCTCAAGCATGCATGGGCATGGAAGGAGGAGTACGGCAACCGTATCGTGAGCCAGCTCAAGAAGATGGGTTCATCCGCTGACTGGGACAGAGAGAGATTCACCATGGACGAGGGCTGTTCTAGAGCTGTAAAGGAAGTTTTTGTAAGACTGTATGATAAGGGATACATCTACAAGGGCTCAAGGATCATCAACTGGTGTCCTGTATGTAAGACATCCATATCAGATGCAGAGGTTATCCATGAGGAGCAGGACGGATATTTCTGGCACATCAACTATCCTGTAGTTGGGGAGCCTGGAAGATTTGTTGAGATAGCAACCACAAGACCTGAGACACTTCTCGGAGATACAGCCGTTGCTGTAAATCCTGATGATGAGAGATACACAGATATAGTTGGAAAGATGCTGGAGCTGCCACTTACAGACAGACAGATCCCGGTTATCGCAGATCCATATGTTGACAAGGAGTTCGGAACAGGCTGTGTAAAGATCACACCTGCCCATGACCCTAACGATTTCGAGGTTGGAAAGCGTCACAACCTTGAGGAGATAAATATACTGAACGATGATGCAACCATCAATGAGCTGGGCGGCAAGTATGCAGGCATGGACCGCTACGAGGCAAGAAAGCAGATGGTGGCAGACCTTGACGCACTTGGACTCCTCGTAAAGGTCGTTCCACACAGCCATAACGTAGGAACACACGACAGATGTAAGACGACTGTAGAGCCGATGATCAAGCCTCAGTGGTTCGTCCGCATGAAGGAGATGGGACAGGCAGCGCTTGACATCATCAAGACTGATGAGCTCTCATTTGTGCCTGAGCAGTTTGACAAGACATACATCCACTGGCTTGAGAACATCCGTGACTGGTGTATATCAAGACAGCTCTGGTGGGGACACAGAATCCCTGCATGGTACTGCGACGAGTGTGGCGAGACCATTGTAAGCCGTGAGACACCTACAGTATGTCCAAAGTGCGGATGCACACACCTCACACAGGATGAGGACACTCTTGATACATGGTTCTCATCAGCACTGTGGCCATTCTCAACACTTGGCTGGCCAGACAAGACACCTGAGTACGAGTATTTCTATCCTACAAGCGTGCTTGTAACAGGATATGATATCATCTTCTTCTGGGTAATCCGTATGGTATTCTCAGCACTTGAGCAGACAGGAAAGAGCCCATTCAAGCACGTACTGATCCACGGACTTGTAAGAGACGACCAGGGACGTAAGATGAGTAAGTCTCTTGGAAACGGTATAGATCCTCTTGAGGTTATAGATAAGTACGGCGCAGATGCACTTCGTCTGACACTTATCACAGGAAATGCTCCTGGAAACGATATGCGTTTCTACTGGGAGAGAGTCGAGAATTCCAGAAATTTTGCAAATAAGATCTGGAACGCAACACGTTTCATTATGATGAACATGGAGAAGGCAGATTTCTCAGATGTGAAGCTGTCTGACCTGACGATAGCTGACCGTTGGATCCTGTCCAAGGTCAACACACTTGCAAAAGAGATGACAGACAACATGGAGAAGTTCGAGCTTGGTATCGCGGTATCCAAGGTATACGACTTCATCTGGGAAGAGTTCTGTGATTGGTACATCGAGATGGTTAAGCCTCGTCTCTACAATGATGAGGATGAGACAAAGGCAGCAGCACTCTGGACACTTAAGACTGTACTTATCCAGGCACTTAAGCTTCTTCATCCATACATGCCGTTCATCACAGAGGAGATATTCTGTAATATTCAGGATGAGGAGGAGTCGATCATGATCTCCAAGTGGCCTGAGTACACAGATGAGTGGAATTTCGAGACTGACGAGGCAGCTGTTGACACGATCAAGGCAGCAGTCCGTGCCATCAGAAATCTTCGTACAGGAATGAACGTACCACCTAGCAGAAAGGCAAAGGTTTATGTCGTATCTGCCAAGGAGGACGTGAGATATATATTTGAGTCATCAAAGAGCTTCTTTGCCACACTGGGATATGCCAGCGAGGTACATGTACAGGAGGACAAGACAGGAATCGATGAGAACGCTGTATCAACACTGATCCACGATGCTGCTGTATACATTCCTCTTGAGGAGCTTGTTGATATAGACAAGGAGATCGAGAGACTTGAGAAGGAGGCTGCAAAGCTTGCCGGAGAGATCAAGCGAGCATCCGGAATGCTTGCCAATCCAAAGTTCGTTGATAAGGCACCAGCCGCAAAGGTCGAGGAGGAGAAGGCAAAGCTTGCAAAGTACACAGAGATGTCTGAGCAGGTTGCCGAGCGTCTTGCACAGCTGAAGAAGTAATAAATAAGTAAATGGGGTCCCGACAGACGGTAGCTGCGCCTGCCGGGACTTCTTGGCTTGAAAAAGCAGTATAGGTTTTGCGGATTTGTTTGTGACCGCAAATATATCTGCCTCATATCATATAACAGAAAGGATTTTCTATATGTATGAGGGAGGTGGTATGAGTGGGGTTCACAAGTATTCCTATTCGCAACATTATCCACGAAGCGGTCGCCAGGGGTGGTATAATAGTGGATGTCAGAAGCCGTGAGGAGTTTGCATCCGGGCACATTCCGATGGCGATCAATGTACCGCTGGAACAGATCGAGGAGGGGGCTTATTCACTTCCAAAGAGTAAGTACCTGATCGTATATTGTGAGCGCGGTATAAGCAGTATGAGGGCAGCCCTTGCCATGGGTGAGGACGGCTACAAAGTAATCAACACGATAGGTGGTCTTGCACAGTATAAGGGACCGCTCACAAGACAGAGATGACAGAATAGCTGATATAAGGAAAGGACGATAGATGAGCAGAGTTGAACTGATTGCTCCATGCCATTTTGGACTGGAGTCTGTACTGAAAAGAGAGATACAGGATCTTGGATATGAGATAGTCCAGGTCGAGGACGGAAGAATAACATTTGCTGGTGATGAGGACGCAATAGCCAGGGCAAATGTATTTATAAGAACGGCAGAGAGGATAATGCTCAAATGTGGCAGCTTCAAAGCCACCACATTTGACGAGCTTTTTGAGGGGACAAAGGCGATCGCCTGGGAGAAGTATCTCACCAGAGATGCGAAGTTCTGGGTATCAAAGGCGACATCAAACAAGAGTGCGCTGTTCAGCCCTTCGGATATACAGTCCATAGTAAAGAAGGCTATGGTTGAGAGGATGAAGAAGACATACAGGGTATCTTGGTTCACAGAGGACGGAGCAAGCTATCCTGTGCGTGTGTTTATATTTAAGGATATAGTAACCATAGCACTTGACACCTCAGGGGTATCACTTCACAAGAGAGGCTACAGAAAGCTTGTTGGCAAGGCGCCTATATCGGAGACGCTGGCTTCGGCGCTCATCATGCTCACGCCGTGGAACAAGGATCGTGTTCTAGTAGATCCTTTCTGTGGCAGTGGTACATTCCCTATAGAGGCTGCCATGATAGGAGCACATATCGCACCGGGAATGGACAGGGAATTCACTGCCCAGGAGTGGGGAAAGGTGTGTGACAAGAAGATCTGGTACAGCGCGGTCGACGAGGCAAATGATCTGATAGACCGGGATGTAAAGATGAATATTCAGGGATATGATCTTGACTCAGACATGGTAAAGTGTGCCATGGAAAATGCGAAGGCAGCAGGGGTTGATCAGCACATACATTTTCAGCAGAGGGATGTGAAGGACCTCAGAAATCCAAAGAAGTACGGTTTCATCATAACAAATCCGCCGTATGGAGAGAGACTTGAGGAGAAGGAGGCTCTTCCGGAGCTGTACAGAACTATAGGCGAGAGCTACAGGAATCTGGATGACTGGTCGATGTTTCTCATAACGTCATATGCGGACGCGGAGAAATATATTGGAAGAAAGGCGGACAGGAACCGCAAGATATACAACGGCATGATAAAGTCCTATTTCTATCAGTTCATGGGACCGAAGCCACCTAAAAGAAGGAGAGAAGACAGTTGAAAAAGCTGGTATATATAGTCCTTATATGCGCCATTGGAATACTGGCGTATTATGGAATGCAGAATCCCGTTGGAAGACTTGAAAAGAACGATGAAGAACAGCATGCGGCGCAGGTTCTGTCGGGCAAGCTTGCAGAAAACTACAATTTAGAGGGACTGAAACTCAAGATAAATGGCAGTGATGTTCCGGATGAGCAGTACCTTCCATATATAGGTTCTGATCTTCACGTCATGCTGCCGATCGATGCTGTGAAGGACAAGCTGGGATGCACTGTCGATGAATATGCAAATGGCGGTATCATCATAAAGAGAAACGACCATACGGTCAGGATCGTGGCTGGTTCCGCAGATGCAAGCTTTGACGAAGAGAAGGTAACGCTGCAGACGCAGCCGGTGAAAAATAATGACAAGCTGTATGTGCCTATAGAGTATATAAGCGATGCCATAGATTACACCTGTGAGTACAACTATTCCACCGGTCAGATATCACTGCAGAAAAAGGGCGAGGATACAACACTTCCTGCAGCGTATGATATGAGAAAAGAGGGACGTGTCACAGAGGTCAGAGATCAGGGCGATTCTGGCACGTGCTGGGCATTTGCGTCTCTGGCAGCTCTTGAGACAACGCTCATGCCGGATGAGAATCTTCAGTTCTCTGTGGACAACATGACGAAGAACAACGGATTTGGCATAGAGCAGTTTGAGGGCGGACAGTACAGAATGAGTATAGCCTATCTGGCATCGTGGAAGGGACCTGTGCTTGAAAAGGATGATCCATACGGCGATGACGAGACCAATTCAAAGCTTAAGGCGGTGAAGCACCTCCAGGAAGCTGAGATAATAGAGGACAAGGATCTTGATGCAGTCAAGGAAGCTGTGTATAAGAAGGGCGGAGTTGAGACCGCGATATACAGCGACATGGTGGACGCCGACAGCGATTCTGAATATTACAACAGAGACCACAGCTCATATTATTATGACGGCACGGAGGGAATCAACCACGATGTTGTCATAGTGGGCTGGGATGACAATTACAGCAGGAACAACTTCAACAAAACGCCGAAGAAGGATGGCGCATTTATCTGTAAGAACAGCTGGGGCACGGACTTTGGCGATGAGGGATATTTCTATATATCCTATTATGATGCGCACATATGCGAGACAAGCGTTGTGTACACGAAGCTGGAGCCGGCGGACAATTATGACAAGATTTATCAGGCGGACAAGCTTGGCTGGGTCGGTGTGCTGGGATTTGACAATGAGGAGGCTTACTTTGCAAATGTGTACAAGGCGGGCAAGAATGAGGAGCTTGCTGCGGTGGCATTTTATGCAACAGGCGCCAAGACCACATATGAAGTCTATGTTGTGACGGATTTTCAGGACGAGGACAGTCTGGCTGATCGAAAGCTTGTGGCATCAGGCGAAGTTGAGTATGCAGGTTATTATACTGTGGATCTGGAGCAGGCGGAGAAGCTTGCTGATGGAAAGAAATTCGCAGTTGTGGTTCATATAACTACGCCGGATACGAAATATCCGATAGCCATAGAGTATGATGCGGACTCGCTGACTGACAGTTTCGACATAAAAGACGGTGAGGGATATCTGAGTCTGTATGGCAAGCAGTGGTACAGCGCGGAGAAGGATAGGAAATGTAATGTGTGCCTGAAGGCATTTACGAGAACAGTGGAGTAGGAAAGGAGTCGTATATATGGATAAGCTTATATTTGCAACTGGCAATGAGGGCAAGATGAAGGAGGTCCGCATGATACTTGCGGATCTTGGCTATGAGATACAGTCCATGAAGGAGGCTGGAATCAATGTTGATATAGTCGAGGATGGAAAGACATTTGAGGAGAATGCCCTTATCAAGGCGAGGGCGATCAGCAAGGAGACTGGATGTCTGGTGCTTGCCGATGATTCAGGCCTGGAGGTCGACTACATGGACAAGGCACCTGGCATATACAGCGCGAGATTCCTCGGCGAGGACACATCATACAGGATAAAGAACCAGTACATAATAGACAAGCTGGCCGGGGTTCCGGATCCTGAGAGGACAGCAAGATTTGTGTGTGCAATAGCAGCGGTATTTCCAGATGGAAGTGAGTATACGACACGCGGAACCATTGAGGGAATAATCGGATATGAGGAGCGTGGCGAGAATGGATTTGGATATGATCCGATATTCTTCCTGCCTGAAAAGGGCAAGACCACGGCGGAGCTTGACCCGGAGGAGAAGAACGAGATAAGCCACCGCGGAAATGCACTCAGACTGATGAAGGACGTCATCAGAAAGCATAGAGAGAATAATTGATAGCAGATGATTGCGAATCACTGTGTTTGTTAGATTAAACAAGGGGGGCAGAGATGAAAGTCCTGATAATAAGTGATACCCATGGCAAAAGCAGCTGCATAGAGCAGATATACAATATAGTTGGAGATGTGGACATGCTGATACATCTCGGTGATGTTGAGGGCGATGAGGAGCTCATACAGGATCTCTTCAACTGCGAGATCCACATGGTGAGGGGAAACTGCGACTACAATGCGGAACTCCCGATATATGATGAGTTCAACATCGGAGACAAGAGGGTATTTATAACCCATGGACACAGGTATGGAGTGAACAGCGGAACAGCATACCTGGAGGAACTCATAGATCTGGAGGGATATGACTTCGTGATGTATGGACATACCCATAGGCGGGATCTGACGACTTATAAGAATTCATATATCGTGAATCCGGGAAGTCTGGCTCTGCCGAGGGACAACCGAGTAGGAACATACATGCTGCTGGATTTTGACCAGCACGGAACGCCTTTCTTTGCGGAGAATGAGCTGCCAAGGCTGGAGTCGAATGTGTCAAGTTTTCGAAGAAAATTTGACATGTAGCATCAGCCCTGCCGAA
>ENA-OZSP01000473-OZSP01000473.1-human-gut-metagenome-genome-assembly--contig:-NODE-473-length-11513-cov-15.576453_pt1 | contig 11513 bp, 10 predicted proteins | sample MGYA00243282_ERZ653973 | MGnify/ENA primary metagenome ERZ653973 (study PRJEB26926, sample SAMN06164457) | human gut metagenome | biome: ENVO:00009003; feature: ENVO:2100002; material: ENVO:00002003... | reverse complement strand
GGCATAAATTTAACCCCGATTTGCTTGCAAATCGGGGTTTTTCTACAGACTGAAATCCCTGAGAGTTGAGGCTCTCAGGGATTTTGTTTGTAGAAAATGCGGTTCTATAATTAATAGGTTTTTTCAATAGAATTGGGGTACTGCTAAGATTGTGCAGTATCGTTCTTAATCGTATGTTTATAACGTTAATATCCGCCGGTAACGGAGGTAAAGCAAAGCTCGAACCGACAGAACGGCGAATTTGAAGCGGCACACAGCCGCCCGCCGGTAACGGAGGTAAAGCAAAGTCCGAACCGACAGAACGGCGAATTGTCAGCGGCGACCCGCCGCACTTGCAAAAACGGGGGATTTGTGGTACAATAAAACTAATTATTGACTAAAGTTTCGCTGTACAGGGGAGTACGGCGGTTGAAAGGATAAAGCTGATGGCAAAGAAAAATTATGACGATAACAGTCTTAAACAGCTGAAAGGACCCGATCAGGTACGACTGCGTCCCGGCGTTATATTCGGCTCGGACGGGCTTGACGGTTGTTGTCACTCCGTGTTTGAGATACTTTCAAACTCGATAGACGAGGCGAGAGAGGGCTTCGGAAAGAAGATAATCGTTACACGCTTTCTTGATAAAAGCATTGAAGTGCAGGACTACGGCAGAGGTATACCGATAGACTTCAATAAAAACGAGGAAAAGTACAACTGGGAGCTTGCCTTCTGCACACTGTACGCAGGCGGTAAGTACGATAACAACAGCGGAGATAACTACTCATATTCGCTCGGCCTTAACGGTCTGGGTCTTTGCTCGACACAGTTTGCGGCTGAGTATATGGAGGTCGAAAGTAACAACGGAACGTGGATATACGACCTGAGATTCGAAAAGGGCTATAACGTTGAAAAGGAAGAAAGAGGCTTCCGCCGTCACCAGTCGGACGGAACAACGGGTACAAAAATCAAGTGGAAGCCCGACCTTGATGTATTTACGGATATTGACGTACCGTTTGAATATTTTGACGATGTTCTGCGCAGACAGGCGGTAGTAAATGACGGGCTGACCTTTGTGCTGAGAAACGAAGTGCGTGACGAGGAAACAGGCGAAACACGCTTTGAAGAGCATATCTACTGCTATGAGAACGGCATCAGCGACTATCTGAAAGAAATCGTAGGAGATACCGCACTCACGACCGAGCAGGTATGGAGCGCACAGCGTACAGGTAAGGACAGAGAGGACAAGCCGGAATACAAGGTAAAGATGAAGGTCGCTTTTGTATTCTCAAACAAAGTACAGCTTATACAGCACTATCACAATTCAAGCTGGCTTGAGCACGGCGGAAGTCCCGACAAGGCTATGCAGGCGGCATTCACAAATCAGATAGACGGCTGGCTGAAAGCTAACAGCAAGTACAACAAGACCGAGGGCAAGATAAAATTTACCGATATTGCCGACTGCCTTGTGTTCATATCTTCTAACTTCTCAACGCAGACAAGCTATGAGAACCAGACGAAAAAGAGCATAACCAATAAATTTATACAGGAGGCTATGACCGACTGGCTGAAGCATCAGCTTGAAGTGTACTTCCTTGAAAATCCGGATGAAGCGGTCAAGATATGCGAGCAGGTGCTGATAAACAAGCGTGCCCGTGAAAATGCCGCAAAGGCAAGAGATACAATAAAAAAACAGCTTTCGGGCAAGATAGACCTTGCGAACAGGATACCTAAGTTCGTTGACTGCAGGAGTAAGGATACGGCAAGACGTGAGCTTTATATAGTGGAGGGTGACTCGGCTTTAGGCGCTGTAAAGCAGGCGAGGGACGCAGACTATCAGGCGGTAATGCCTGTAAGAGGTAAGACGCTGAACTGCCTTAAGGCAAGCTATGACAAGATATTCAAGAGCGAGATTATCACGAACCTTATGAAGATACTCGGCTGCGGTGTTGAGGTAAAGGCTAAGGCGAATAAAGACCTTTCAACCTTTGATTTAAATAATCTCAGGTGGGAAAAGATAATAATCTGTACCGATGCGGACTATGACGGATACCAGATAAGAACGCTTATTCTTACTATGCTGTACAGACTTGTTCCGACCGTAATAGAAAAAGGCTTTGTGTATATCGCTGAGTCGCCGCTTTACGAGATAAACAGCAAGGATATGACCTACTTTGCCTATACAGAAGCGGAAAAGCAGAGGATACTTGCCGATATAGGCGAGCAGAAGTATAAGATACAGCGTTCAAAGGGTCTTGGTGAGAACGAACCGGAAATGATGTCGCTTACGACTATGAACCCTGAAACAAGACGGCTTATAAGAGTAATGCCGGAGGACGCACAGAAAACTCAGGAGATATTCGAGCTGCTGCTCGGTGATAACCTTGACGGAAGAAAGGACTATATCCGTGACTACGGCTATAAGTACCTTGACGATATAGACGTATCTTGAGCGGAGGATATATGGAAATTAACAGGATAGAGGTAATATCTGCCGTAGTGTCGGAGATGATAGCGACACTGCCCGAGGAAAGACGGCAGAAAGCGTACATTCATCTTTTCGGCACGGCACAGACGGCAGGGCTTATCGCACTGCGCAGAGGCGTGAACGCAGAGCTTGCGCAGATAAGCGGACTGCTCCACGACTACCGTAAATATCTGACGGGTGTTGACGAAAAGCACGCAGAGGAAAGCGCTGACGCTGTAATGCCGATACTGGCAAAGACGGGGCTTTTCAGCGTGTGCGAGATAGGCAATATCACAAGAGCGATAGCGAACCACAGCGACAAGGAAAATGTCGGGCTTCCGCTTGACGAGGTACTGAAAGACGCAGATATTCTGCAACACGTTTTACAGAATACAACGCTCCCCATAAGAGATAAATACGAGAAACGCTTTGAAAAGCTGAAAAAAGAGTTTTCACTCTGAGCAGGGTATAAAGCTAAAAAGAGGTATAGATTTTGAGAAAAGGAAAGAACGAAAAGAGCGAGAAGAAGGTCGCTCCGAATAAAAACGCTTATATAGAGGGCGCAGGCATTGTCGAAAATCAGCCGATAACCGATACGCTGACCGAAAACTATATGCCGTATGCAATGAGCGTTATAGTTTCCCGTGCGCTCCCCGAAATTGACGGTTTCAAGCCGTCGCACAGAAAACTGCTGTATACGATGTACAAGATGGGTCTGCTTACGGGAGCAAGAACAAAGTCGGCGAACATTGTCGGACAGACGATGAAATTAAATCCGCACGGCGATATGGCAATATACGAAACGATGGTAAGACTTGCAAGGGGCAATGAGGCACTTCTGCACCCGTATGTTGACAGCAAGGGTAACTTCGGCAAGGCATATTCGAGAGATATGTCGTTTGCGGCATCACGATATACAGAGGCAAAGCTCGACCCTATCTGCGCAGAGATATTTGCGGATATTGACCGTGATATAGTTGACTTTGTGCCGAACTACGATAACTCAATGACGGAGCCTGTACTGCTCCCCACAAGATTCCCTGCGGTACTGGTAAACAATAACGTCGGTATCGCCGTATCTATGGCGAGCAATATCTGCTCCTTCAATCTGTCGGAGGTGTGTGAAACAGCCGCCGCACTTATGAAAAACCCCGAACACGATATTGTATCCACGCTTAAAGGACCCGATTTTCCCGGCGGAGGCTTCATATTACAGGACGAGAACGAGCTTCGCCGTATATATGCCACCGGACGAGGAAGCGTCAAGGTACGCAGTAAGTATATCTATGACAAAACGGCAAACTGTATCGAAGTGACCGAGATTCCGCCTACGACGACTATTGAAGCGATAATCGACAAGATAGTTGAGCAGGTAAAGCTGGGCAAGCTGAAAGAAATCTCCGATGTGCGTGACGAGTCGGACTTATCGGGTCTTAAGATAACTATTGATTTAAAGCGTGGGCAGGACAGCGAGGCGGTAATGAAAAAACTGTTCAGAATAACTCCCTTACAGGACGTTTTCTCCTGCAACTTCAACATTCTTGTAGGCGGTATGCCGAAGGTCATGGGTGTTGCCGAGATACTTGAGCAGTGGACGGATTTCAGAATCACCTGCGTAAAGAGAAAGACAAAGTTTGAGCTTGCAAGGAAAAAAGAAAAACTTCATCTGCTGACAGGTCTTAAGAAGATACTGCTTGATATAGACAAGGCTATAAAGATAATCCGTGAAACAGAGGATGACGCAGAGGTCGTACCGAACCTTATGATAGGTTTCGGCATAGACGAAACGCAGGCTGAATATGTTGCGGATATAAAGCTGAGAAATATCAACAAGGGCTATATCTTGAAGCGTATTGAGGAAATAGACAGCCTTAAGGAAGAAATAGCCGATATGGAGGATATTCTTTCTTCGGAACGCAGAGTAAAGCAGATAATCATATCGGAGCTTGGCGATATAGCGAAGAAATACGGCAAGCCCAGAAAGACAATGTTTATCTACGGCACTGAGGACGAGGAGAACGAGGCGGAGGAGGAGATACCCGATTATCCCGTTAATCTGTTCTTCACCCGTGAGGGATATTTCAAGAAGATCACTCCTCAGTCGCTGAGAATGAGCGGCGAACAGAAGCTCAAGGAAAACGATGAGATAATCGAAACCTATGACGGCAGTAACCGCGCGGAGCTGTTGTTCTTCACCGATAAATATCAGGTGTACAAGGCGAGAGCCTGCGACTTTGAGGACGGAAAGGCGAGCGTGATGGGCGACTATCTGCCTGTAAAGCTGGAGCTTGACCCGGACGAGAGGATAATAAAGATGATAGCCGCAGAGGACTACAGCGGAACGCTTGTAATGTTCTTTGAAAACGGTAAATGCGCAAAAGTGCCTATGGCTTCGTTTGAAACAAAGACAAGGCGTAAAAAGCTGGCGAACGCATATAATGACGGCTCGCCGCTCGTATCTATGACGCTTATTGACGGCGACTGCGAGTTTATGCTAAGCTCGGACGCAGGCAAGGTCATGATATTCAACACCGTGCTTATCCTGCCCAAAGCGGCAAGGGATACGCAGGGCGTGCAGGTAATGAGGCTTACCAGAGCAAAGCTCAGATCTGCGGTTAAATACAAGGACGGTATGATAAAGGACGCAGACAGCTACAGAACAAAGACCGTACCTGTTGCGGGTACGCTGTACGATGAGGACGTTGACCAGCTGAAATTTGTATAAATCCGTAAGCGGCGGTCGGTGTAAAATATTCTTTAAACCTTGAAATTCACCCGCCACTGTGCTATACTTAAATTGCGTCTTTACAATGACGTGAGAGGTTATAATTCAGGCGGTCAGCCACAGTAAAAAGAGGTAGAAAAAATGCTCAGCGATATTGAAATTGCCCAGAACGCAAAAATGCTAAAAATAAAGGATATAGCAAAGGAACTCGGAATTGACGAGGAGGAGCTTATACCCTACGGTCACTACAAGGCGAAGATCTCACAGGAATGTATAGACCGTCTTGAAAGCAAAGAAGACGGCAAGCTGATACTTGTTACGGCTATAAACCCCACTCCTGCGGGAGAGGGCAAGACGACTACTTCCGTAGGTCTTGCGGAGGGTATGTACAAGATAGGTAAAAAGGCTGTACTTGCACTGCGTGAGCCGTCATTGGGTCCCGTCTTTGGTATAAAGGGCGGTGCTGCAGGCGGAGGATATGCGCAGGTAGTGCCTATGGAGGATATAAATCTTCACTTCACGGGGGATATGCACGCAATCACTTCCGCAAACAATCTGCTTTGCGCACTTATAGATAACCACATTCAGCAGGGAAACGTACTCGGAATAGACCCCAGACGCATACAGATAAAGCGTTGTCTTGATATGAACGACAGAGCGCTGAGAAACTGTATAATCGGTCTTGGCGGCAAGGTGAACGGCGTTCCGAGAGAGGATCACTTCCAGATAACCGTTGCAAGCGAGATAATGGCGATACTGTGTCTTGCGGACGATCTTGTTGATCTTAAGGCAAGGCTCAGCAGAATCCTTGTTGCGTATACTTATGACGGAAAGCCCGTATTTGCTTCTGACGTTGAGGCGGTAGGCGCAATGACAGCACTCTTAAAGGACGCTATCAACCCCAACCTCGTGCAGACGCTCGAAAATACTCCCGCTATCATTCACGGCGGCCCGTTTGCAAACATCGCTCACGGCTGTAACAGCGTAAGAGCAACTAAGCTTGCGTTAAAGCTAGGCGACTATGCAATAACCGAGGCAGGCTTCGGCAGCGATCTCGGTGCGGAGAAGTTCTTTGACATAAAGTGCCGTTACGCAGGACTTAAGCCCTCGTGTACGGTCATAGTAGCTACTATCCGTGCTTTGAAATACAACGGCGGTGTTCCGAAAACCGAGCTTACGGCAGAGAACACAGAGGCTCTCAGAAAGGGCATCGTAAACCTCGGCACACATATAGAGAATATGCGTAAATACGGCGTGCCTGCAGTTGTTGCAATAAACCACTTCTATACCGATACAGAGGCTGAAATAGCTATTGTCCGTGAATACTGCGAGAAGATGGGTGCAAAGGTCGCATTCTCCGATGTATTCTTAAAGGGCGGAGAAGGCGGTATCGAGCTTGCAAACGCTGTTATAGATACAATAAACGAAAACGAGGGCAAGACGAATTTTGCTCCTATATATGACGAGAAGCTGTCCATAAAGGAAAAGCTGAATATAATCGTAAGGGAAATCTACCGTGCGGACGGCGTAAGCTATACAACGGGTGCGGAAAAGGCAATAAAGGAAATTGAAGCTATCGGCTTTGACAAGCTGCCTGTATGCGTTGCAAAGACGCAGTATTCCTTATCGGACGACCCGACAAAGCTCGGTTGCCCAAAGGACTTCACGATAACCGTCCGTGATGTAAAGCTGTCGGCAGGTGCAGGCTTTGTTGTCGCACTTACTGGCGACATTATGACAATGCCCGGACTGCCCAAGGTTCCTGCCGCAAACAAGATAGATGTAAGCGCAGACGGCGAGATAAGCGGTCTGTTCTGATGAAACGTTTTATTTCAGATTCGCCCGAAGAAACGGTTGAGATCGGCAAAAAGATAGCCTCTTATCTGAAAGCCGGCGACTGTGTGCTTTATACCGGTGAAATGGGCGCAGGAAAAACGCACTTAACAAAGGGTATAGCGGAATATTTCGGCAGTACGGACGATGTTACAAGCCCGACCTTCGCTCTTGTGAACGAATATGAGGGCGATGTGCCGATCTTCCACTTTGACCTTTTCAGAATAAACACGCTCGACGATCTGTACGCTATCGGATTTTTCGACTACCTCGACCGAGGCGGTATAATGTGTATAGAGTGGAGCGAGAACATACCTGAGCTTGCCTCGTATCTTGACGGCAGGTGCGGTGTGAATATCACTAAAACAGGGGATAATTCAAGAGTAATTGAATATATTCCGCAGGAGGAACTATGCTGATACTCGGTATCGACACTGCCGCCGCTCCTTGCTGTGCCGCCGTGTATGATACGGAAAAGGGACAGATACTCGGCAGTACGGTGATAAACAACAAGCTGACGCACAGCGTGACGCTTATGCCTGTCGTAAGAGACCTTGTCAGAAATGCGGAGCTTTCTATGGAGGATATAGGGCTTTTCGCAGTGGCGAACGGTCCCGGCTCTTTCACGGGACTTCGTATAGGCATATCGGCGGTAAAAGGGCTTGCTTTCGCATTGTCGAAGCCTTGTGCGGCAGTTTCAACGCTTGAGGCTATGGCGTATAATGTTACAACTTATGACTGCGTTGTCTGCGCCGCAATGGACGCAAGGTGCAATCAGGTGTATGTTGCACTGTTTCGTGTAGATGGCGGCAAGGTCGAAAGACTGACCGAAGAAGAATGTCTTAAGACCGATGAAGCGGCAAGAATGCTGTCGGAATATGACGATGATATAATGCTTGTCGGCGACGGCGCATTTATAATGAAAAAAGCAACGGATAACGAGGGAATGGAAAATGTGAAGATTGCCCCCGATCCGTTAAGATACCAGACGGGCTACGGCATATGCCTTGCGGCTGTAAACGCACCGCAGTTAACGCCCGAACAGCTTATGCCGATGTATCTTAAGCTGCCGCAGGCTCAGCGTGAGCTTATGGCGAAGAATGCTGAGGCGTATAAAGAAAGGAAAGAATAAAAATGCTGGCAATAGGTAGCGACCACGCAGGATATGAGCTGAAGTGCGAGGTTAAGAAGTTCCTTGACGGGCTGGGAGTCGAATATATCGACTGCGGCTGTAACGGAGAGAGAGCGGATTACCCCGACATTGCAGAAAAGACCTGCGAGAAAATCAAAAGCGGAGAGTGCGACAAGGGCATTCTGATATGCGGTACGGGTATAGGCATCAGCATATCCGCAAACAAGATAAAGGGTATCCGTGCGGCGTTGTGCCAGGATTATTATACGGCAAAGTACACACGCCTTCACAATGATGCAAACGTTCTGTGCATGGGCGGCAGAGTTATAGGAGCAGGTACGGCTGAAGAAATAGTAAGAGTATTCCTGTCAACAGAGTTCGAGGGCGGAAGACACGCAGCCCGTGTTGACAAGATGATGGCACTCGAAAATAAGTAAGTAACTAAAGTCTGCGGATTTTTCCCTATGAAAATCACGGCAGGGCTATAAAAAACTAATCCAACAATACATAGGGAGAAAAGAGAATGTTATGGCAAACGAGAAACTTCACATCTGTGACCACCCCCTTGTACAGCACAAGGTATCTCTTTTAAGAGATAAGAACACGGGCGCAAAGGAATTCAGAGAGCTTGTAAGCGAAATTTCAATGCTTATGTGCTATGAGGCAACGAGAGATCTTCCTCTTAAGAAGGTACAGATTCAGACTCCCATAGCTATCGCAGAGTCAAATGTTATCTCAGGCAGAAAGCTTGCATTTGTACCTATCCTCCGTGCAGGTCTTGGTATGACTGAGGGTGTTATGGCACTTGTTCCTGCCGCAAAGATAGGTCATATCGGTATATTCAGAGGAAAGGGCGGATCGGACAAAACGGTCGCAAACGAGTATTACTGCAAGCTCCCGTTTGATATAAACGAGCGTGACGTAATAGTTACCGATATTATGCTCGCTACAGGCACATCAGCTGTACACGCTATACGCAAGATCAAGGAAGCCGGCGCACATTCTATAAAGTTTATGTGCATTATCGCCGCTCCCGAGGGTATAGCCGCTATACACAAGGAATTCCCCGATGTAGAGATCTACTGCGGTGCGCTTGACGACGGTCTTAATGAGGATCTGTATATCACTCCCGGTGTCGGTGACGCAGGCGACAGACTGTTCGGAACAAAGTAAGTCAAATAAAATCATTGAGCCTGCCGCAATTGCGGCAGGCTCCTTTAAACCCGTGCGGCTAATTTTTGCGTGGCTGAAGCCCTGTCATAAAGCCGTCAAGTGCGGCGGAACATATATCGCCGCCTACTATTCTGCCGCTGACGATGATAAGGTTCATTCTGATGTTATCAAGCGTGTTTCCGCTGTCGTCGGTGTAATCGGTTATAATATATGTATACTGAACTGCGTCCTCGCCCTTATACAGCGATAAATCAAAGCCGCACTGCTTTTGCAGGGCGTTGTAGTTTTCGTATACGCTGCCGAATACGGCAGGGATAACGATATTCTGTACGGTTTCGCTGTCGGCGGATATGCTGTAGCCGAGCGTTTTTGCGTAATTTGCTCTGTCGCTGTACGTTTTACCGCATATTGCACTGCGGCGGCACATAACAAGAACGGTAAGCAGTATAACGAAAAGAGCGGCAGAGATAACAAGCAAGCGGATAATTTTTCTGTGTTTCATTTTTCCTCCGTTATGTCAATTTATTGTCAGGGCGGTCGGTTGCGGGGACAGTCACTTGAAATTTACTAAAATCTATGCTGAAATATTCAGCAAAATGCTGAAATTTTAACGCAATCTTTAACACGTTTAAGTATTAATTGCAAAATTTCACTAAAATTATCCGCTTTCATTTGTGATTTGTAACAAATTCGAACGGAATTTACTTTATTCAAGGCTGAGATTTGGTTAAAATTTGTATAAATTGTACACAAAAAGGACAAAATTTAAATGCGTTTTATATGTGTTGGTGATTTTGCATAACGCAAGGCTTTGATATTTGGGTAATTAGGTACTATCATTTTCGGCTCGATTTTGTTAAAATATTAGCGTAAGGTTATTCTGCAATAAAACAGGAGGTCACACATAAATGGCAAGTTTATCTTTAAGAGGTATCTATAAGCGTTACCCCGGCGGCGTAGTAGCCGTTTCTGACTTTACTATGAACATCAAGGACAAGGAGTTCATTATCCTCGTTGGTCCTTCAGGTTGTGGTAAGTCAACAACATTAAGAATGATTGCAGGTCTTGAGGAAATTTCCGAAGGCGAGCTTTTCATCGGCGACAGACTCGTTAATGACGTAGCTCCTAAGGATCGTGATATTGCGATGGTTTTCCAGAACTACGCTCTGTATCCTCATATGACTGTTTTCGAGAACATGGCATTCGGCTTAAAGCTGAGAAAAGTGCCTAAGGATGAGATCAAGAAGCTTGTTGAAGAAGCTGCTAAGATCCTCGACATCGCACATCTTCTCGACAGAAAGCCCAAGGCTTTATCAGGTGGTCAGAGACAGCGTGTAGCTTTAGGTAGAGCTATCGTTCGTGATCCTCAGGTATTCTTACTTGACGAGCCTCTTTCAAACCTTGACGCTAAGCTCCGTGCACAGATGAGAACCGAGCTTTCAAAGCTTCACAAGAAGTTAGGTACTACATTCATCTACGTTACTCATGACCAGATCGAGGCTATGACGATGGGTGACAGAATCGTAGTTATGAAGGATGGTTACATCCAGCAGATCGACTCACCTATCAACCTGTATGAGAATCCCGTTAACAAGTTCGTTGCAGGCTTCATGGGTTCACCTCAGATGAACTTCATCAACGCTAAGCTTATCATGCTCAACGGCAAGTACACAGTTGAATTCGGTTCAGAAGATACAAAGACAACAAGAGGCAGAAAGTTCTATGTTGAACTGCCCGGTGCTAAGACAGATACAGAAGCTCTTAAGTACTATGTTGACAAGGAAGTTATCCTTGGTATCCGTCCCGAGAACATTCACGATGAAGAAATGTTCCTTTCAAACGCTAAGACAGGTATGATCGAAGCTACAGTAGACGTTACCGAAATGATGGGTGCTGAGTCTTACCTCTACCTCACATGCGAAGGTATCCCGCTGACAGCAAGAGTATCTCCCAGATGTACTGCTCGTCCTCAGGACGTTATCAAGCTTGCTCTTGATCCTAACAAGGTACACCTGTTCGATCCTAACGATGAGCATTCAATCTTAGTTTAATTGTTAAATAAGATTATTAATCCCCCGATTTTTGTCGGGGGATTTCAGTTTGTAGAAAAAGATTGTTTTTTAAAGAATAGTGAAATTTCTCTATCCCTACAAGAACGCTTTGTGGGCTTTGCGTCTCTGCAATCGTGGTCGTTTGTTGTCGGTGC
>ENA-OZSP01000446-OZSP01000446.1-human-gut-metagenome-genome-assembly--contig:-NODE-446-length-12155-cov-65.480661_pt1 | contig 12155 bp, 18 predicted proteins | sample MGYA00243282_ERZ653973 | MGnify/ENA primary metagenome ERZ653973 (study PRJEB26926, sample SAMN06164457) | human gut metagenome | biome: ENVO:00009003; feature: ENVO:2100002; material: ENVO:00002003... | reverse complement strand
GCTGAATTTAAAAGCAAACAGATATGGAAGCATTATCAGTAAGAGAATACCGTAACAACCTCGCAGCGTCTTTCACCAAAGCTGACAATGGCGAGCAGGTACTAATTCGCAGGAAAAACGAGATTTACGCTTTGGTAAAAGTTGGTCGTGAAGATTTGATGATAACCCCGGAGCTGCAAGCAAGGATTGACAAGGCAAGGGAAGAAATCAAATCCGGAAAGTGTGTTACCCTCAAAAGCAGTGAGGATATTGACGCTTATTTCGATAGTCTATGATGTACACAATTAGGGTTTCCGACGGGGTGGATAAGGTGATTGCCAAATGGAAGAAATCAAACCCCAATTTGTTCAAGAAGTATAAGAAAATCTACAAAGAATTGTTAGAGCACCCTAAGACTGGGCTTGGGCATCCCGAAGCGTTAAGGGGCGGTGGGGATATTACATGGTCTCGACACATTACCGCCCATGACCGGATAATCTATGACATTTACGAGGAAGTGGTAGAGGTCTACATCTTGGAGGTAGAGGGGCATTACAACGATAAATGATAAAACTGTTATGGTCGAATATTGTGTTTACTGGTTAGAGAACGGCGAGCCTATGCACGAGGTGTTCTCTTCTCTTGCCGCCGCCGAGATGTACTCATGTGCGATAAGAGGGAAAGAAAACATTGAATGGGTGGAGGTGTCCGAAGAAGAAACCATTGATTTGGACGAACTGGAAGACATGTTCCCGGATGACTTCTGCGGCGTGTAATCCCCTTGGGTAGAAATGGGGTAGAATTTGTTAGGCTGTGGGGGATTTTCTAACACGCCGGGGCTTTTTGCTGGGCGGTTGGCGTGGATGTATTCCCATGCGGCATGTGTATATATAGCAAGAAGTGTCCTTGTCGGACATTTCTTGCTTTTCTCGCTTTGCTCAAAAAGATTTTTTCCCTATTTTCGTGGCATGGAAGTAAGACGAAGCGAAAAGATTACATTCCGATGTACCGCACTTGAGAAAGCGGCACTTTCGGAGCAGGCAGCCCGGTGCGGCTTAAGCACATCGGAGTACTGCCGGAGCCTGTCCCTTGGCGGTCGTCCCAGGGAGAGATACACCGAAGAGGAACGAGAACTTATCCGGGATATCGCCCGGCTGAAGGGGACACTCCAACGGCTGAACAACTACTTCGGCGGTCGCCAATACCGGGAAGTATTCGAAGAGAACCAGGTACTAATCACAGAACTTAAAAAAATACTTTCACGATGATAGGGAAAGGAAAGAGCATATCACATGGTACTGCAGCACTGGAGTACGACCTTGCCAAAGAGATAGACGGGCAGGCTGCAGCCACCGAGATAGCCAGGCATGAGCTTTACGGGTGTACGGGCGCGGAAATGGTGCAGGAAATGAAGCCTTACTTTGCTGATTTTCCTAACGTAAAAAACAACTGCCTCCGTTTTGAGGTCAGCCCCTCGATAGAGGAAAGCGCCAGTTTTACCGATGCGGACTGGGCGGTGCTTGGTAACGACTTCATGCAGCGCATGGGACTGATGAATCACCAGTACATTATCATCAAACACAGCGGAACGGAGAGCAAAAAGGACCAAGCCCACCTACACATACTGGTAAATCGGGTTTCCTTGTCCGGGGAACTTTACCGGGACAACTGGATAGGGAAAAAGGCAACGGAAGCCGCCAACGCCATAGCCAGGGAGCGGAACTTTATTCAGTCGCAGGACATAGGTAAAGCCAACAAAAAGGAAATCAAGGAAGCTATGAACAGCGTATTGAAGAAGATGCAAGGCTTTGATTTAAGTAAATTCCAGGAGGAACTTGGCAAACTGGGCTTCAAAGTCCGGGAAGCCAGGGCAAGCACCGGGAAACTTAACGGCTACTATGTTACAGCCCGGAGCGGAACGGAGTACAAGGCAAGCGAAATTGGCAAAGGCTACACGCTCGCTCATATCGAGCAGACACAGAAAAAATTGAAGTATAATCAAATGAGTATATCACATGGAAACAAACTCACGTCCGGAAAAGGAGGTTTCCACCTCTAAGCAAGGGCAATACCGACCACGCCGGAAAGACACCACTCCGAGAGTGAACCCGCTGCTTGCGGTTGAACTGGTATATCAAGAATTGAAGCGAGTGGAAGCCTATACAAAGCGCATAGAGGACGCAACAGCCCAAAAAATACAGATAGACATGGAAAGCTTTGAAAGCGCTGAAAAACGCCTAAAAAGTGTATTAACAGATTTTGAACGGCAGGGGAACAGAATGAAAAGTAGTGGCTATGTGGATAAACGGGTTTCGTTCTACTCTGTTCTTTGTGCTGTTATTTCCTTATTGTTTGCCTGCTTCATGTGCTATCTGTGGACGGACGCAGCCAAAGACCGGGATAACTACAAGCGGTATTACGAGTATTATCAACAGCAGATGAATGAAGAAGACACAACAAAAAAATAGGCGGAAACTTCCGCCTATTTTTTTATCGCCTTAATACTGTAATAGATTTTAAAGTAACATCAAAAGTCAAAACAGAATATCCAAGAACATTATCTTTACCTTCTGCACCATAAGCAGACCTCCACGGAACATAAATTAGCCAACGTTCTCCCGTGTGCATATATTGTAAAAACGTACACCAACCAGTAGTTAAGTAATATGGCTCATCGGAGCTAATCGTAAATTGTGTTGTTACATCAAAATCTTCTGATGGATACTTTTCAAAAGGAGGGGAAATTTCTTTGTCCAGTGCAGTATAACCATTAAAGTTGCCACCGAATTTTTCTCCATTGATTAAGGTTCCACAATAATACACATTAACCGTACTTAGCCAAAAAGGTCTTTCCCCTTCAGGATTTGCTACAAGCTTCTTACAATAAATGTATGCATCTGCTTTATTGGTACTGCTTATTACATCTTGCAGTATGAAAAATTCTCCTTCTTTGACATTTTTAATTTGTTCTAATGTCGCAATGTAATTTTCACCTGCTAGTTCTGCTATTGAGTCGCAAAAAGTTTGATTACGTTCCTTCCAATTATCATACTTTGTAGCTTCCTCTTTTTCTTCACAAGAAATGGTCGATATAGAAAGTGCTAATAACGCAAGAATGTAAAATATCTGTTTCATTGGTTATTATAGGACATGTTGATTTGACATTTATATGCTTTATTCTTGTCATATGTCGCAGTTCCGTTTGCATCTTTGAGCGTCATGTCTGTCCAAACGTAAGCTAACTCTGAAAAGACATCAGTTGGTCTTGCTAAATAATAATTGGCATAAACATTAATATTTCCACCAGCATTGCCAATAAAACGATTGGTGTTGTTCTTACTTGTTATAGCAAAGTCTCTGGCAGAATCCCGTTTCCAACCATACCACATTTTCTTTTGGGCACCAAAATGATAATAAAGTTTGTATAATTTAGGAGTACCTTCAGCCCCCAAGTTTTCATATTTTACAGAGCCAGAAAAGGTAGTCTTCTTACTTCCTGATATGATTTTAAAACTATTAACAGGTATGTTCTCAGCTCTGGTTGACACTTCACTGCTATTTTTTAGGTTGTTACAGTAAAGTAAAGCATCCTCTTCTCTCATTGTGTCAGAGAAGGTGATATCGTAAATAACATTTCCTATTACTATTTTACGATTTTCTCCTACTAAAAAGGCATAGATGTCCCCTTCTTCAGATGTTGGAATATAGGGAGATAAATCATCCTCTTGTTGATTGTTGAAAATGAAAAAATTGCTGTACTTCTCTTTATATGCGGCATGCTTTACTCTAAAATCCGATTCACTTGTGGCAGAGGCGCCAAGGCTATCTAATTCTTCATCTGCTATTCTGAGTAATTTTTCTAAGGATATAAATCCTAAAGAATCAGTAAATTTAAGTCTTTCATCAATTGACATTTCTTCTAAATCATCTAATAATTTTTGCACCTCTGCTTCAGAGTTGAATTGTAAAGCCATAGTTGCATAATTGGCGTCATTAGTTCTAGTGCTTGCAGTAGAAACATTCCCATCGATAATATGTACAACCTTTATGTCTTGTGGCTCATTAATTGGTGTACTCTCAAGTTCATCTTGACTGCAAGAATGAAGCGTAATCAGCATTAAGGATGCTAAACCTAAATAGAACTTTTTCATATTAAAAAGATTTAATTAAGAATGTATGAAGTTTTATAAATTCATAAGGCAAAGATACGATATTTATTACAACTGCTCATAGTTCAATCCTTGATTTTGGGCTATCTCCTTGAATTCGTTATTGGACGGGATATTAAATTTCTTTGATTTTTCCTTTGAGAGCATTAATTATCCACCCTTTAGGGTTGTTCTTGCCTCTTGATTTTCCATTCAGAATAGCCAGTTTCCCGATAAGGTCGTCTATCCTTTCTTGTGCTGTTATGAATGTTTCCTTATTGCGGTTTATTTCTTCCGATGTAAAACCGCAGGAATAGCGGAGATATTCATATACATGGCTATCTATCTGATAACGTGCCGTTACTTTTGCTTGTAATTCTTTTCCTTCCAGTTCTTGGTCTCTAAACTGGGGTTGATAGACCGGGTAAAATCTAAATCCGGTTACTTTACTACGTTTGTTGTTAGGGTTCTCGCGAACTTTCACGTAGTTGAATGTGTATGGGCAACTTTCATCAAGCGCAGCCTTTGCAGGCTTTAATACTCTTTCTTCGAAATGATCTATTCGGTCTTTCCCATTCTTGTCCTTGTATTTGTCCGCAGGTATGCCAAGACGTTCCTTCAAATTGTCAAGGGATATATCCAAAGGGTACACCTGTCCACTCATAAGCATATAGAATCTAAGAGAATAGCCCGTAGGCAGTGCAAGAGCTTTGTTTAACTCAAATTCCCTATATCCTTTAGCGAAGTTCATGAAAACGTCCCACAATCTGTTATCAACAGAAAAAGCCATTATTCCCTTACGATATCTTACATAAGGTTTTTCTATGAACCCACAAGCCCACCAGTCTTCAGTCATAGGGTCTTTATACTCAAAAGTACGTTCTCGCAGTTTACGGAGAGTGTTTTCTACATCTACGGGTTTATAGTCCGAAAAGAAAGCATGTGATATCGGCATCTCTAAATCAACATTCCACAACCCATGCTGTAACTGGTACATGTTATCTTTTATTTTTATTCCTTTGAGTTCTGTTTGACAAAATTCAAGGATACGTAATAGAACACGCTGTTCGTTTATAGACATTTCTTGTTGTTTTGACCACGTATATATCCATGAAACAACGATGTCTTTGTTCTTTGTTGTGGGTAGTTTTTTAGCCATAACTCTCTATTTTTCTGCAAATATACATAATCCCCACATTTATACAATAATGTGGGGCTAAACTTTAAAGTTGTGGGGAGATAGGGGGCTTAAAAACTTTAAAGTTGTGGGAACTAAACTTTAAAGTTGTGGGGAAACATGTGCTTTAATCCCTTTGTTTATGGGTGTTTTCGCAAAAGTGATAGAGCATATTACAGACGATGCTTATAACAGACAAGGGGAATTTAGGGATTAAGAGAGTGTTTTTTACTATCGGAAAAAGAAAAACAATAGGGAAAAAGCAAAGCAAAACCAACCGTAGGGCGGTAGGATTGGAAACGGCTTTTTATCGCGTGTACACATATAGGTACACAAATAAGTACACTGAAATTTTATCGGTTAATTCTTTTATGTTATATTTGCGATGTAAATCAAATATATAGATATTATGCAGATAGTTACAACACGTGAATTTAGAGCCAATCAGAAGAAATATTTTGAACTGGCAGAAACGGAAACTGTTTTTGTTACCCGTAAGAATAAAAGACCAATCGTCATTAATGTGGCAGAAGATGATTACATACCAAAGCGGGATTTAGTTGGAGAGCTCAGAGGGGCTTTGCAGCAGATGAAAGACCACATGGACGGAAAAATAAAACTCAAATCCTTAGATGAATTAATAGATGAGCTTTGAAATAATAACATCAGACTATTTTGATACAGAAGCCAAAGCACTGGCAAAAAGATACAAAAGTTTCAAAAAGGATTTGATAGAGTTTCGGAAGGAATTAGAAAAGGCACCGTTACAAGGGAGTGAAATAGCTCCTAATATCCGTAAAATCCGAATGGCTATTGCGACCAAAGGACGTGGTAAGTCTGGCGGTGCTCGTATCATCACATACAACGCTCTTGTAACAGAACAAGAGGGGAAAGTTTATTTGTTGCTTATTTACGATAAGGCAGACGCATCGAGTGTAAAAATGAATGTCGTGAAGCAAATAGTAAAGGAACTTATCGGTTAACTTCTCTTTTCCGGTAGCAAAAATAACTCCATACTCCGTAACCGTCAAGGGCTGCGCAAGTCCGGTCCCGGAAAAATCCTGCGCTCGCAGGCTCGTGCGGTTTTTCCAGCCCGTTCCCTTGACCGTTCTCCGTATTCCGTTGTGAGAAAGGCTGGGAAAAGAGAAAAAAGTGTGTTCCTATGCAGTATGTTAGCGCTGCGTGCATTCCCATGCGGCATGTGTGTATATAGCAAGAAGTGTCCTTGTCGGACAATTCTTGCTTTTCTCGCTTTGCTCAAAAAGATTTTAAGATTACCTTTGTGGCATGGAACTAAGACGGAACGAAAAGATTACATTCCGGTGTACCGAACTTGAAAAGGACGCACTTGCGGAGCAGGCAGCCCGGTGCAGTCTAAGCGTATCGGAATACTGCCGGAGTTTGTCCCTTGGGGGGCGCCCAAGGGAGAGGTACACCGAGGAGGAACGGCAGCTTCTCCGGGACATAGCCCAGTTGAAAGGAACGCTCCAACGGCTGAACAACTACTTCGGTGGTCGCCAGTACCGGGAAGTGTTCGAGGAGAACCGGGCACTAATTACAGAGCTCAAAAAAATACTCTCACGATGATAGGGAAAGGGAAAAGCATATCACATGGTGTGGCGGCATTGGAGTACGACCTCGCCAAAGAGATAAACGGGCAGGCAGTAGCCACCGAGATAGCCCGGCATGAACTTTATGGGTGTACTGGTGCGGAAATGGTGCAGGAAATGAAACCGTATCACATTGATTTTCCGAACGTAAAAAACAACTGCCTACGTTTCGAGGTCAGCCCCTCGATAGAGGAAAGCGCCACCTTTACGGATGCGGACTGGGCGGAACTTGGTAACGACTTCATGCAGCGCATGGGGTTGGCGAACCACCAGTACATCATCATCCGGCACAGCGGTACGGAGAGCAAGAAAGAGCAAGCCCACCTGCACATACTGGCAAACCGGGTTTCCCTTTCCGGGGAACTGTACCGGGACAACTGGATAGGGAAAAAGGCAACGGAAGCCGCCAATGCCATAGCCAAGGAACGGAACTTTGTACAGTCGCAGGACATTGGCAAAGTCAACAAAGCGGAAATCAAGGAAGCCATGGACGGCGTATTGAAGAAGATGCAGGGCTTTGACTTTACCAAATTCAAGGAAGAACTTGGTAAGAGAGGTTTTAAAGTCCGGGAAGCCAGGGCAAGCACCGGGAAACTTAACGGCTACTATGTCACAGCCCGAAGCGGTACGGAGTATAAGGCAAGCGAGATAGGGAAAGGCTACACTCTCGCCCATATCGAGCGGACACAAAGCAAACTGAAGTGCAACTCAATGAACATATCTCATGGAAACAAACTCACACCCGGAAGCGGCAGCTTCCAACGTTAAGCAGGGACAGTACAGCCCCCGGAAAAGAAAAGATACAACGCCAAGGGTAAACCCGCAGCTTGCGGTAGAACTGGTGTATCAAGAACTAAAGCGTGTTGAAGTCTATACGAAGCGCATAGAGGACGCAACAGCCCGAAAGGTACAAATAGACGGGAAAAGCCTTGAAAGTGCCGAAAATCGCCTAAAAAACGTGTTGGCGGACTTTGAACGGCAGGGGTACAGAATGAAAAACGGCGGTTATGTGGACAAACGAATTTCGTTCTACTCAATCCTTTGTGCTGTTATCTCCCTATTGTTCGCTTGTTTCATGTGCTATCTTTGGACGGATGCAGCCAAAGACCGGGACAACTACAAGCAGTATTATGAATACTACCAAGAGCAGGCAAGGGAACAAAAGGGGAATAAATAAACATCTAACTTTACGAATTATGGGAACAACGGAACACGAAGAACCCCGGTTCTTCTTCATACTGAACAAGGGTGCGAAGTCCGGCGGCGAAATCACCCATGCCGTCCTAAACGGTAGTATCGTTTCGAAGCCGGCAGGCTGGGACGCCTTTCATGGGCTTGCACTGGCGAGAGAGAAACTAAGCAGCGAGGAAATACAACAGCAGATGAAAGAACTTGGTGTAGAAATGGAAATCGTTCCTCTGATTTGACAAGATTACCCGGAGTGTTTCAGCCGGGTAATCTTGTTACTTATCCTTGATTTTCCCTTTAAGGGCGTTTATAATCCACCCTTTCGGATTGTTCTTTTCTCGTGATTTTCCGTTTAGGAGAGCCAGTTCTCCGATAAGGTCGGTTATCTTTTCTTGTGCCGTTATGAATGTCTCTTTGTTCCGGTTTATCTCTTCCGATGTGAAGCCGCAGGAATAACGGAGGTACTCGTACACATGGCTGTCTATCTGATATCGTGCTGTAACCTTTGCTTGCAATTCTTTCCCTTCCAGTTCTTCATCTCTGAACTGTGGTTGATAGACCGGGTAGAACCTAAACCCGGTCACCTTGCTACGTTTGTTGTTTGGGTTTTCACGCACTTTCACGTAGTTGAAAGTGTATGGGCAGCTCTCATCAAGCGCAGCCTTTGCTGGTTTCAAAACTCTTTCCTCAAAATGATCTATTCTGTCTTTTCCGTTCTTGTCCTTGTATTTGTCCGCAGGTATGCCAAGACGGTCTTTCAAGTTTTCAAGGGATATATCCAAAGGGTACACCTGCCCACTCATTAACATGTAAAACCTAAGGGAATACCCAGTAGGTAGCGCAAGAGCCTTGTTTAACTCAAATTCTCTGTACCCCTTGGCGAACTTGGTAAACACATCCCAAAGGTCGTTAGACACACGAAAGGTTATAATGCCAGTGCGTTTTTTATATTTTGGGTTAGATATAAATCCGCACTTCCACCATTCCTCGTCATCTTCGTAAGTAAAAAAACGTCCTGCCAAAGAATCGAGTGCGGCTATGATTTCATTGTAATCACGTCCGGAAAAAATAACGTCAGATACATGCATTTGTGCATCAACATCCCAAAGTCCATGCTCAAACTTGCGTTTCGTGCCTGCATAATCTTTCAGTTTTACTCCCTTTAGTTCAGCTTGGCACGCTTCCAGTATGCGAAGAACTATTCTTTGTTCGTGTATGGACATGTCTTGCTGTTTTGACCATGTATATACCCATGAAACAACAACATCTTTATTCTTGGTAATAGGTAGTTTCTTTTTCATAAACGATTGATTTGCTGCAAATATACACAATCCCCACATTAAAACAAAAAAAGAGGGGTAAAACTCCCAAAGTGTGGGGACTAATTTACTTTTAAACTCCCAAAGTGTGGGGACTAAACTCCCAAAGTGTGGGGAAACACATGTTCTAATCCCTTTATTTATGGGCGTTTGCGAAGAAGTGATAGAGCATATTACAGACGATGCTTATAACAGACAAGGGGAATTTATAGAGCTAAGTGGTTGATTTACTGTCGGAAAAAGAAAAACGATAGGGAAAAAGAGCAAAGCAAAACCAACCAACGGGCGGTAGGATTGGAAACGGGTTTTTATGGCGTGTACACGTTTGTGTACAAAATGTTTGTATTTTATTGAAATATAGCTATCTTTGTGCTGAATTTAAAAGCAAACAGATATGGAAGCATTATCAGTAAGAGAATACCGTAATAACCTCGCTGCATCTTTCACCAAGGCAGACAATGGCGAGCAGGTATTAATTCGTCGGAAAAAGGAGATTTACGCTTTGGTAAAAGTTGGGCGTGAGGATTTGATTATCAGCCCCGAATTACAGGCTAATATAAACAAGGCTCGCGAAGCGTGTCAAGCTGGCGAGTGTGTAACATGTAGCACCCATGAGGAACTTGACCGATATTTGGATAGTTTATGATGTACTCCGTGAAAATAGCTCCGGGAGCTGACAAGGTTCTTGCAAAATGGAAAAAATCAAATCCTCAACTATTCAAAAAGTTTCGGAAGATATACCATGAACTCATGGATCACTCAAGAACTGGCACAGGACATCCGGAAGCCTTAAGGGGTGGAAATGAAATCACCTATTCCCGGCATATTACAGCTCACGACCGTATCATATACGACATTTATGATGAAGAAATCTATGTGCTCGTGGTAGAGGTGGAAGGGCATTATAATGACAAGTGACATTCATGCTCTACCACGAGCACATATGAAATAAAACGACTGTACTAACAGAACTTTAACAGCGAAATTCACGGCATCATCCCCTTCCGAAGCGATACTTTATATACATATAGTCGACGAACAATTAGACGAACGTGGAGGTTCTCTTGGTTATTTAGCTGACTATTTCGGGCAAGAATATCAAAATCATACAAGTATAGTTGGTGGCTATCTTAATAAGATGTATATATTTGACGATTATTTAGATTTTGAAGCTATTCCCACTGATAACAATAATTTCTTGGGATATTATGATGCATCTGGCAATTTGATATATAGTGGTAGTGCAATTGATGCAACAGAAGTGGGAATGTATTTTGAACCGGGGCAGCATGTTTATGCTGCATTTGATGGAGAGTATAGTCCAATTTAAGACCCAGATGCCCCGAAAACGATAACTATTACGCTTTATTCCGGTTCCGGTGGCCGAATAGGATTCAGCAGCAGTACCATGTCATATTCCAAACAGAGCAAAACCGTGAATTACGGAGAGGAAGTAACCGTGTATGCTTTAGGAGACACCAGAGAAACATCGGATGCTTATATTTTCCGTCATTACTACTGTACCGGTTTCTATGATGCGACAGGAACGTGTCTGAAATCCTACACTGATGAGAATCCGCAGCGGAGTTATACCTTCAGAGCAACCGCCAACATTGACTTGCAACCAATTTGGGATTATCGTGATTATTGATTTTCAAACAAAACACACCTTGGTGGTCAATAGCCGAGGTGTGTTTTACTGTTTTTATTTCCTCTCAGGGAGTAAGGGCAGTCATCGCAAATTGTGATGGCATATTTACCTTTGTTCTGTGCCGGTAGTGGTGCCGGCTTTATAATGGTACTGGCTATCTGAAAACTCATTGAAACTTATGGCCCAATTAATTTCGGATAGTTCCCCCCTGCCGTTACCACTACCGGTTCCTGGATAACTGACAAATTCCCATTCCCATTGCCCGGCAGTCAGATTATATGGTACAGGTGGTTCCTCAAAATCATATTTTTCCGATGTACTTGAACCGTCCGGATTATCAACAATCCAATAACCGGTACCGCGACACATGAAGGTTATCTGTATTGCAGTAGTAATTCGGTAGAGTGAGGATATTCTCAAAGTAATGCCATTCCCGGACATGACAACTTCTGCATCTATAATGTTTTGCTTTTCAGTGCTTGTTTGCCCACTAAACGCGGCACATATATGCGCCCCCCGAAGGTAGTCTATGTCTTGGTCAATAAGTTCCGGACTGCTGCTGAATAATTTACCGTTTTGGTACCAACCGATAAATTCCCCGTTTCCTGTCGATGTTGCGTATATCCTTTCCGGGAGATAACCATACTCATCCTCATATATCTTGTATGTTCTAACAAGATATCCCCCTGAAACCCTTTCTTCCACTTCGCCATAATCCAGTTCACCTAACGAACCTCCACGCTCATCCAAGTCCTCATCAACAATGCTGACAGTTAAGATGGGAGAAGATGGTACAGTAGCGGTGAATTTGGCTGTTAAAGTTCTGTTAGAACTAACACCTCATTATTATTGTGCATATTCATGTTAATAGAGTATGTATTCTACAGTTCTATCTTTCTGCCACTAAATAGGTTATATAAATTAAAAAGTCTTTTGTTAGACAGTATAGGCCGTAGTGACGGCCTTTCATGTCTGTTTCGTGGTAATTTCCACGTGATAGATAGTGTTAATTATTCGGCTTTCCCCGTGCGTGAGCATCGGGAAAGCTTTCATTTACCGGAATTGAACAATAATAAATACTTC
>ENA-OZSP01000436-OZSP01000436.1-human-gut-metagenome-genome-assembly--contig:-NODE-436-length-12329-cov-4.842431_pt1 | contig 12329 bp, 11 predicted proteins | sample MGYA00243282_ERZ653973 | MGnify/ENA primary metagenome ERZ653973 (study PRJEB26926, sample SAMN06164457) | human gut metagenome | biome: ENVO:00009003; feature: ENVO:2100002; material: ENVO:00002003... | reverse complement strand
CAGATGTGTATAAGAGACAGCATTACCCAAATCCTTCGCCCGTTGAAAGAGACGCCCTTTCAGGCTTACCTTTCAAATGCCGTGCAGGTTGCCGACATTCTCGAATGGATTTTGGGGCAAGTCGGCGTCGCGGAGGTCTGGCAGACTTCTTTCTCCATTTCGGAGGAATTTCTTCGCCGCTTATTCTTCATCACAAAAGATAAGCGCGTGAGCCGGATTAACCTTGTGCTCGACCACAAGGCTACCAACAAGACGCTAAAACTCTGGGCGTTCATTACACAGGTTATTGAGCGCACCTATCTTGCTGACAACCACAGCAAGATTTTGTTGGTGAAATCCGAGGCCGGAGATACTGTTTCGGTCATTACCTCACAGAACTTGACCCGTGGCAACCGCCACGAGTCAGCTTTCATATCTACCGACCCCGCGATCTTCGCAATGCTCAAAGCGCAGGTCGATGATTTAATCACAAATCATTCAGTACCGCTCCATGACCTATTCCGAGACCGAATTGCAGCAGATTGAGAAATATGCCTCAATCTACCTCAAAATATCCGACATCGCCGTGATACTCGATATTCCGGCTGATGTGCTGCGCTCAGACATCGCCGACCGAGGCACCGACGTAAGCAAGGCTTACCGTCGTGGCAAAGCCGCCTCTAAGGTCAAACTTCATTCTCAGGAAATGATGCTTGCTCAGGTCGGCTCTCCGCTCGCTATCGAGAACGCCCACCGTAACCTGCTTGATATGGAGGACGATGAATAGCGAAGCTATCGCCGAAGTCGGCGCTTGCATGTCGCAGGGAGCAGGGCGAAGCTCTGCGGTCTGCGGTGCAAGCTATCAAGCCGACCTTCGGCAATAATGAAATAAACGAAGTTTATGGCTTATCCCAACGCTATCGAAGTATGCCGCGCCGAACTCTTTACCAAAGAGGTCGAACTTCGCGAACGCTATCCACAAGCACTTGTGGATAAGGTGCTGCGTGTCCGTGAAATGTATAACTGGTTCATCGCCAACCCCGACGGCACCGACCGCGAGTTTGTCGCCGAGGTGTGTCAACGCCACAACATACACCGCACAACGGCGTATTCTGACCTCGCAGTTGTGAAATCGCTTCTACCGATGCTCGGCTCTGCTTCACGCGACTTCCACCGTTGGCGCACCAACGAAATGCTGATAGCCACTTACAAGATGGCCGAGAAGCGTAAGGACAGCAAGACTATGGAACGCGCCGCTACCGCCTACGGCAAACTGAACCGCGTTGACCTTGAAGACGAACAGGCTATACCGCTCGACCAAATCCTCGTTCAGCCATTCACGGCCACCGATGATCCGCGTGTCCTCGGCATCGAGCCTATTCCTAACATTGCCGAGAAAATCGCGGCTATGATTGAGAAGTACCGGGCCGAAACCATCGACATTGAGGATGTCGAGTTCGAGGAAGTGGACCTTGAACTTGACTCGCTTTTCCCTGACCCCAATATTCAAAATGAAGAAAGTCCCCTGCCTTAACGCGTGTCAGCAGAGGACTTAAGTTGATTTTTTTGAGCTTTCGCTCGGAGCTTTGGCTCGTGGCACTCGCTCCCAAACGCAAAATTACGAATTTCCATTGAAACCTACAACTCTCAAACAAGTTTACTTTAACAAGCCCCAACGCCTCACGCAGCTTATCGGCGCGAACACTACCGTTATCGTCGCTGGACGACGCACCGGCAAAACGGACAGCATAGCTGCTCCGTTTGTTCTGCGCAATATGCAGCGTATGCCCGGCTCCACAGGCGGCATTGTCGTGCCGACCTTCAAGCACGGATTGACCAACACAATCCCCGGCTTGCTCGCCGCATGGAAGCGTTGGGGCTTCATCGAGGGCATACACTATGTCGTGGGGAGGAAACCGCCCAAGTCGTTCCGTCAGCCTATCATCGACCCAAAAGATTATGAACACGTCATATCTTTCTACAACGGGTCGGTCGCAGTGATTATATCACAGGACCGCCCCGGCAGCTCAAACTCGCTCACGCTCTCGTGGCTGCTGGTCGATGAAGCAAAGTTTATTGATTATGCCAAACTTAAGGACGAAACGCTTCCGGCCAACGGCGGCATCAAGTCGCACTTCGGAAAGCACTCCTTCAATCACTCAATTATGATATTGAGCGATATGCCGCAGACCCAGAAGGGCAGTTGGTTCCTCCACTACCGCGACAAAATGGACCCGGAGCTGATACGCACCATCGAGGCCACGGTCTATGAGATTTGGAGGACGAAGGAGCGCATACGCGCCCTTAACGCTTCGGGGAAGACGGTGCCTCCGTATCTCAAAGGCTACCTCCGTCGCCTTGACCGCGACCTCAATAAGATGCGCTCCGTCGCGGTCTATTACCGCGAGTATTCCTCGATTGAGAACTTGCAACTTCTCGGAGAGAACTACATTAAGCAGATGAAGCGCGACCTTACTCCTTTGACCTTCCAAACCTCTATCCTTTGTCAGAGGATCGGAATTGCAAAGGACGGCTTTTATTCCTCGATGCGCGAGGGGCATAAGTACGATGCCAACGATAATCAGTACCTCGATACTCTCGGATATGATTACGACTTCTCGACGCTCGACGCCCGCGCCGACAAGGACGTTGACCCCGACGCGCCCATCTGCATTGGAATGGATTACAACGCCAACATCAACTGGATTGTCGCAGGGCAACCCCGCGACCGTCGCCTCAATGTTATCAAATCCTTCTACGTCAAGTTCGAGCGTAAGATACCGGCACTCGTCGAGGACTTCTGCCGCTATTCTGCCGCCCATCGCAACAAGACCGTAGTCTATTATTACGACGCTACCGCCCTCGGCTCAAACTATGCCGTCAACGACCAGGACTTCCACTATAACGTGGTTAAGGAGTTCGAGCGTCACGGCTGGCGCATCGAGTCCGTGTACCTCGGAAACCCGATGCACCACGACGAGAAGTATCTTCTCATCAACAACGCCTTTGCCGGAAAGCAAAGGCTCATGCCGTTTTTCAACCGCTCGAACAACGAAGACCTGATACTCGCCGTCCAGTCAGCCGGTGTAAGCCGCGGACGTAACGGCTTCCACAAAGACAAGTCCGGCGAGAAACTGGCCGAGTCCGAAGAAGACCTGCTCGAACACCGCACCGACGGGACCGATGCTTTCGATACCCTCTACATCGGCTGTGAGAAATTCCCGTACCACGATTCTTTCTCTATCAACGTTAGTGGTGTTGTATAATCCCGGCGCACCGACCTTTATAATATTCTCTAATGATTTCTTCGTTTGTCATTTTTGGCAAGCCGAGCTTATGCAACGTCAATAATCGACTTTTGCCTTCATTCATTATTATATTATACGCTTCGCCTATCTTATCATAGTATTCCAATTCCTCAGACGTAAATAATTCGCGTATATCGTTGAAACGTTGACCGTGAACATCGTTGATGAAACCGCCGTCTTTATCAAATTCAGTGATATGTATGTACGCGGCATCTTCCTTTCTGCACGGCTCATGCCACTTGTCAGTATAATAAGCGGTTGAATATGCTCCACCGCTGGGAGTCGGGCCTATGTGACTCTCAGAGCAAAACGTATCTTCCGGAATTATTGACGGGTCAAATTCTTTCATAAGACAAAGTTAGTGATTTTTCTCTTATTTATGGCGATGCGCCCGGTTGATGTTGTCCTCCGTAAGTGGGGACTTCGGGCGGTGCCTCCGGCCATCCGAGAACAATCAACCGCTCGCCGCGCTTTCGTGAACGGAGCCTTGGGTCTCCGCCGTTCGGCTTCAATCGCATATCGCACGGCGTATACACGCCTCAAATTTCGCACACTTACAGCGTTTTTCGCACATTATATTATAGCCGTCTCAATTATTATATCTAACTTTGAATATTCAAATCAAAGTCCAATGGATAAAGAAACAATCTCTCAATACGCTTCCGAGTTATCGGAACTTGTTCAATCGTTCATTCACGATTACGAACATCCCGAAGACGGCATCCTTATTATTAAACTCGACAACATCGACGAGAAAAAGGTCGTGTATATCGAGGACACTCTTAAACCGCCCTACGATGAAGAAGATTGGGCCGAGTATCCTCTGTTAGACCTCATGCACGATGTTGACGAGCCTAACGAAAAATGGGAAATAGACCCCGACGCAGTCTTAGAAGTCGCTACCGACATTCTCGACATTTAAGGTCATTTAATATACCTGTGTCCGATTTTTGCTCATGCAGGTAATTATCTTTGCCGCTGAGTGCAAGAGTCTCGAAAATTATTCGTAACTTTGCACTTAAAGCGTACCTCATCTGTAAATGACCTTCATCGCCCTTAGGCGCTTCGCCCGGCGAAGAATCAATACCACAAAGACATACGGCGAGAGCCGAATTAACTTTGGAGACTTCCACATAGACGCACAGGCTTTGGTCGGCCTTCAGATGCTATAAGGGAGTTTCCTTTTTTTATATGAAAGAAAACTTATCGCCCATTCTAAATAATCCGTATGAGGAGCCTGTTCTTCATTACGATGCTGACCCTAACGGTAATCTTGACTACACCAAGATTCTTGAAGGGCGCAGACCATATTCTGCTCATATCGGTGTTGCACCAAATCGCCCTGACCGAGCATTATTTGGCTTTGAAGATATAGAGAGCGATGACCCAAATGCACCTTTTATAAATCTTATTCGTGAGGAAGTCAAGAAATGGCGTGTTGCCGGTTATCCACGAGCCACCCGTGTGACTCGAGAACTTCTGAATTTTTGGTTCAATAATCCTGAACGCCAAAATTTCCAAAAACTATTTTTCTGTCAGCGCGAAGCTGTCGAGACTGCGGTATATCTGAATGAAATTGCAGACCTCGACCCGAATATAGGTCGCGACATCTTGCGTCAGCTTAATGCCCGGCTTGATACGATTTCCGAACATTACGAAGATATTCTGCCTCGTACCGCTTTTAAGATGGCAACAGGTACAGGCAAAACAGTTGTGATGGCTATGCTTATCCTATACAATTATCTTAACAAAAAGATAAATGTACAGGACACTCGTTTTGCCGACCATTTCCTTATTGTAGCCCCCGGCATTACTATTCGAGACCGTCTCGGGGTGCTATATTTAGATGACAGCCACAATCAGGACTTTAATAAGTCTGACTATTATCATAAACGTGGGCTTATTCCTCGTAATTATGAGTCTTTGCTTGGTGGCCTCAACAGCGCTATAACCATAACGAATTATCATCAATTCGAGCCAAAAGTTTATTCCGGCAAAAAGTCAAGTCCGTTGGACGGCAAACTGGTTTATCGTTCGGGAGAGGGATTGGTAAAGATCAATGACAAAGAAAGTTTCGCTTCGGTTATTTCCCGCGTGTTAGGACGTATCCCAAAAAGTAAGCGCCTTTTGGTTATAAACGACGAAGCTCACCATTGTTATCTCCCCCGACCTAAAGGCAAAATCTCGTCAGAAGATAAGGAGGAGAACGAAACCGCTATGGTTTGGTACGAGGGTCTGCGCCAAATCAAGACTTTGGGTTATAAACTGCAACATGTTTACGACCTTTCGGCCACACCATACTATCTTAAAGGCTCAGGCTATCCTGAATATTCGCTTTTCCCCTGGGTCGTAAGCGACTTCGGCCTTGTCGATGCAATCGAAAGCGGTCTTGTCAAGATTCCTTTTCTCCCGGCTAAAGACGAATCGCACAATCTTGATGAGCCTGTGCTTCGCAATATTTACGAGCACATTTCAAAAGACCTCCCCAAAAGGGGTCAGAAAAAAGCCCGTAAAGAGGCCAAAGAGAATGGAGAAACAAACAAGGCGGAAACCCCGCCCAATCTTCCGGACCTTCTCGGTATAGCGCTTGACCAGTTTGTAAAGGATTATGAAGCATACGACCGTGGCACTCGTTTGGAAGGCGAAGAAGCCGTAGGACTCTTTACAACGCCCCCGGTTTTCATTGTTGTATGCAACAATACTACCGTAAGTAAGGAGGTCTATAAATATATTGCCGGATATGAAACCGTTGATTCGGAGGGCAATACTATTTATGTGTCGGGCCATTTCGATATTTTTTCCAACTATAAGGACGGTATTCCATTGAGGAAACAGCCTACGTTGCTTATCGACAGTGCCGCCATTGATAATGCCGGTGGTGTAATAAGTGACGAGTTTAAGGCTGTTTTCAACGATGAAATCGAGAATTTCAAACGCGAATATTCACAGCTTCACGGAGCCGGAAGTGCCGACAATCTGACCGACGGTGATATACTCCGCGAAGTTGTCAACAGCGTAGGCAAAACCGGAACGCTTGGCTCTCATATCCGCTGCGTTGTCTCAGTCTCGATGCTGACTGAGGGCTGGGACGCAAACACCGTTACCCACGTGATGGGCGTTCGTGCTTTCGGCTCGCAACTACTCTGCGAACAGGTTGCCGGTCGCGCACTTCGTCGACGCAGTTATGACCTGCGTCCATATAATAAGGAGGGAGAGGAAATTGACTCGAAGGATGTTCGTCGCTACAAAGCTGAAAACATTGTTTGGAAATTCCCACCCGAATATGCCCACATCATTGGCGTACCGTTCAAGACATTCAAGGGCGGCGGCACAGGAACACCACCTCCGACTAAACCTCGCGTTCCCATTACATCTCTGTCCGAACGCGCCGAAATGGAGATTAAATTCCCCAATATAATCGGCTACCGCTGCGAAACCAAAGAAGGCGATATTCCGTTCAGCTATGCCGGCTTGTCAAAATTCAAAATGAATTTTGCCGAGATTCCGGAGTCAACCAAGCTCGAATCTGCAGTAACAGATACCGAGCATGGGAAGCAGATCGTTCTTAAAAACCACCCCGAAGAAATTCGTGATGCACAGGTTATCTATGAACTGACGCGAGCCTTAATCAACGAAAAATTCAAGGATAACGAAGGGTGCCGTCAGTTTCAGAAATTTGCCCGTTTAAAGAAAATCGTTGAATACTGGTACTATAATCAAGTTGAGGTAATCGGGACAGTATTACCGAATAAACGCCGTCTGGTTGTATTCTTCGACCGCAAGAAAGTGGTTGCCTCAATATATGAAGGCATCAAACAGGCGCTTCAAGGTGAGGCACATATCACGGCGATACTCAACTACTACAATCCCGAAGGCTCCACACGCTATGTTCACGGCTCTACTTCTCGCCCGGTTTACGCGACCACTAAAAGCCATGTCAACTATGTTGTCGCCGACACTGATTCCTGGGAGCAGATTGCCGCTAAAACCTTTGAGGAATTGGAGCAGGTGAAAGTTTATGTAAAAAATCACTTCCTCGATTTCAAAATACCGTACATTCATTCCGACGAGGAGCACGACTTCGTGCCCGATTTCATTTGCCGTGTAACCACGCCCAAAGGCGAAGAAGTCAATCTGATTGTGGAGATTTCGGGTTGGAGCAACGACGACACCGGTCACAAGGCCGAGAAGCGCCGTTACACCACCGACCTGTGGCTCCCCGCTGCAAATGCTCTCGCAACATACGGACGCTGGGAGTTCATCGAAATCTCCGACATCGACAACATCAAACCCCTGTTAATCGATAAAATCAATTCATTATGATAGACCCCAACAAAAAACCGGTCGACGCTATTCAGCATTCTGAAGATACCCGCAAGATTATCCCGACTTCGGAACTTGCCGGAGAGGAGGCTATGAATATTGCCGGAGCACCGACCGAAAGCATTTACTCCACGCTGCATGAGGGGTTTGACCGCAGTCGCGACCCCGAACTTTATTGGCTCGGCAAATACAAAGATCAGGCCGATGCCGACTCTGCCGAGATGACTCTCGACATTCGTTCACTATACGTTCACGAGGACATCGCCCCCGAAATGCTTATCAAGCGCCTTTATCAGGTGCGTCAGGAACAGAAAAACCCCGAACAGGGTATGCTTTTCTCTCCTGAGGATATGCGCACCGAGGTAGAGGACCAGTTGGAGCGTGTAGCCGACTACTACACTCACTCCATGGGATGGAAAAACCGCCTAATTCAGGGTGACTCCCTGCTCGTGATGAACTCCCTGCTCAACCGCGAGGGTATGGCCGGAAAGGTGCAGACCATCTACATAGATCCGCCTTACGGCATCAAATACGGCTCCAACTGGCAGATGAAACTCAACTCACGCGATGTCAAGGACAACGACGAGAACGTGAGCGGCGAACCTGAAATGATTAAGGCGTTTCGCGATACATGGGAACTCGGTATCCACAGTTACCTCAGTTACCTCCGCGACCGTCTTGTGCTCGCCAAAGAACTGCTCGCTCAGTCCGGCTCCGTTTTCGTCCAAATCTCTGACGAAAACGTTCACCTCGTCCGCAACCTCCTTGACGAAGTTTTCGGAAGTGAAAACTTCTTTGCCATGATTACTTTCAAAAAAACTTTACCGCTTGGGAGTAATGGCTTAGCAGGGATTTCCGATTATATACTTTGGTATGCTAAAGACATCGAGAATATTAAATATCGTCAACTGTTTGAATATAAACCTATAGGACAAGGGACTGGATACACTTGGGTAGAGTTAGAGGATGGCACACGTAGAAAAATGACTTCGGAAGAAAAAAATAATCCGTTATTATTGCCAAAGGGCTCACGTGTGTTCTTTACGAGTACACTTTCCTCTTCGGGTTATACACCCACTTGTATGTATGATTTCGAGTTGAACGGAATCACTTATAAATGTGGACGTAAGAGTTGGCGTACTCATAAAGCTGGGATGGAGAAACTAATATCAGCAAATAGGATAATCGCTCCAGGAAATTTACCTTGTTATATATTATACCATGATGATTTTCCATTTCAAGAGCTGAATAACCTTTGGGATGATACGCATGGGGCAACTGATATTCTATACGTCTGCCAAACATCCAATAAGGTAATCCAGCGCTGCATCCTGATGACCACCGACCCGGGGGACTTGGTGCTTGATCCGACTTGCGGTAGCGGTACTACGGCTTTTGTTGCCGAACAGTGGGGCCGTCGTTGGATTACGATAGACACAAGCCGTATCGCTCTCAACATCGCCAAAACCCGCCTCACTACAGCGCTGTTCCCTTACTATGAGCTTTTCGACGAAGTAAACAAAAATATCCGTCAGGGCTTCAAGTACAAGACCGTTCCGCATATCACGCTGAAATCTCTCGCCAACGACTTGGAGCCTGAAGTTGAGACGCTTTACGACCAACCCATCGAGGACAAGAAACGTATTCGAGTCAGCGGCCCGTTCACCGTCGAGACACTGCAAAGCTACAACGTAATGTCACCTGACAGCATTGATGACCGACCCGATGAGGCAGAGGAAAACCGCCTGTTCCAGGAGCGCATCTTCGCTCATCTCCAGACTGCCGGTATCCGCAACGGCGACAAGAGCCAGCGAGCTACTTTCCATTCGGTCGAGGCTGTCAGCCACCAGTATCTTCATGCCAAAGGATGGTACACCGACGGCGAGGGTGAGGAACGCCTCGTTTACTTCCACATAGGTCCGAAATTCGGTACCGTCAGCAAACTTTCAGTAACAGAGTCAGTAAAAGCATTCCGCAGCAAAGCGAAAAACGAGGGCGCATCATGGCTCGTAATCCTCGGCTTCTCGTTTGAGGACTCGATAAACGATGCCGACTACAACCTCGGCACATACACCGTCAGCAAGGTTCGTATGCACGATGACCTGATGCAGGACGGACTCCTGAAAAAGGACAAGGGCGCCGGTTCGTTCATCACAATCGGTGAGCCTGACATTCAGATAGTCAACGATAATGAATACAGTTGTCACGTTGAAATTCGCGGCCTCGACATATACGACCCCATCAAGGACGATGTAAAGGCTCGCTCCACTGCCGACATCGCTTATTGGGAAATCGACGACAACTATAACGAGGAACAGTTCATAGTCCGCGAAGTCCATTTTTGCGGCGGCAACAAGAAAGAATTTGAGGCATGGCGCAAAGGCCTTAACGGCATAGCCTCAGCTAAGACCAAGAAGAAAGCCGAAACGACTCTCAAACTCGAACTCAACGACGAGGTGTGGGAAACGCTCTACGACTTCCGCAGCAGCGCCATCGAGCGCAAGCCCGGTCGCAAGGTATGCGTCCGCGTAGTGAGCCAGTTCGGCGAAGAATCCTCCAAAGTCCTCACCATTAAATAACAACTGAATAATAACTCAATCAGATATGGTTAAATCAATGCTTGACCTCGATGTGTTCCGCGATGGTAAAACTATTACCGTCCCGGTTACCATGGACGCCTATCACCATTACCTTGTCGGAAACGAAGATGCCGTCTTAAACATTGACCTTGACAAAGGCAATGTTGACGCTCTTTGCTTTCTCGATAAAGACGGTTTCTATCAGCCTCACGAAACAGACAATCTTATTGTCGAGTGCAACGGAGGCAAAATATCGTTTGACGTTCTCGACATAGAGTATAATATGTTTGTATAATACTCCCCGATTTTCAGACAGACACAATTATGGCGGTATGACGAGAAATCGCTATATTTGTAAAAAAGAAGAAAATCAAAATGGCAAGACAATCTAAATTTACAGCTTCTTTCAAGGCGAAAGTCGCCGTGGAAGCGCTCAAGGAAACGGAGCCACTGGAGTCGCTGGCCAAGAAATATGGCGTGGCGCCCTCGAAAATTACAGAATGGAAGAACGAGTTGCTTAACAACGCGGACAAAGCCTTCGTAAAAGACACGGAGAGCAAGAGCGAGCTCAAGAAGGTGACGGCCGAGAAAGACCGTCTTCTCAAAAAGGTGGGACAGTTGACAATCGACTGCGATTTTTTTGCGAAAGCCTGCGAGGATGCCGGACTCAAAGTGAGATAGCGGACCTTGAGATGAAACGCCCCGCAGGCATGAGCCGCAACAGATTCTGCAAGTACATGAAGTTCAACCGCAGCAACCTCTATTACAAGCCGAAGGGCGAATCCGGTCTCAATCTGAGGATAATGGAGATAATAGACGAGTATTACCTTGACCATCCGACGACGGGCGTGAAGACCATGACAATGGTTCTCCGCGAGAAGGACTATACCGTCAACGAAAAGCGCGTGCGCCGACTTATGCGCAAGATGAACCTTATGGCCATCTATCCGCGGAAGTGCCTCTCGAAAGGAGGAAGTGCCGGACACATACATCCCTACCTGTTGCGCAACCTGGAAATAAACCGCCGCAATCAGGTGTGGAGCACCGACATCTCCTACATCCGGATGATTGGCGGCTTCATGTATCTCTATGCAATCATAGACGTCTACAGCCGCTATATAGTGGGCTGGAAACTGAGCAACACCCTATCGGCCGACAACGTGCACGAGATGCTCAAAGAAAGTATCCGCAAGTTCGGTGCGCCTGAGATCATCAACAGCGACCAGGGCTCGCAATATACAACAAAGGCATGGGAAGACCTCCTGAAAGAGAACGGAATCCTCATCAGCATGGATGGCCGGGGCCGCTGCAAGGACAACATCTGGATAGAACGGTTCTGGCGCACTGTCAAGCAGGAATACGTCTATATCAATCCGACCGACTCTGTCGTGGAGCTGCGTCAGGGGATAAGCGACTACATCGAGTTCTACAACTACGAACGCCCCCATCAGAGCGTCGGAGAAGTCCTTCCGGCCCGAAGCTACGGATTAATCGCCTAAAAATTTGGACGGCAATGAAAAAAGAGCTAACTTTGCGGTGGACAAAAACAAAACCCTTGACTCGTCAAGGTCGGGGCAAAGAGGAGGAGACGGCCTCCGTCGCTTCTCTCTTTGTTCTGAAATTTATTTAAGTTTAAACCCCTGTCGAAAAACGGGGAGTACTATACACATATCCTTTATGAAGTCAATCTCATACCTTATTTTGAATAAATCCCTTTGGGTGAGCAAGTATATAGAAAGGAGCGTCTTCTGAAAATCAGGGTGCATTTGTTTGAGTTTGTCTCCTGATACCTTATTTTCATAGTTAGTACACGTCGATATTTTCTTTTCTGCTTCCCTGTTTAATTGTTCCAGTTTTATACAGCCAAAATGAACTGGATATTTCTCCATCAGAAAATCCAACACATTAGTTGAATAGGTCGTCCTTAATGGTATTTTTCCTGTATTGTGATAAATGTATGAGTGTCTGAATTTGTATTCCACTGAACTTTCATCAAGATACCAGTTCTCGCGGTATTCATCAATTATCCATTCAGTATCGGTATAGGGTCCGACAACCAAACCCCATTGTCTGCGAGGCATTTCACCTATGTCTGTCTCTTATACACATCTCCGAGCCCACGAGACGGACTCCTATCTCG
>ENA-OZSP01000426-OZSP01000426.1-human-gut-metagenome-genome-assembly--contig:-NODE-426-length-12567-cov-5.924712_pt1 | contig 12567 bp, 8 predicted proteins | sample MGYA00243282_ERZ653973 | MGnify/ENA primary metagenome ERZ653973 (study PRJEB26926, sample SAMN06164457) | human gut metagenome | biome: ENVO:00009003; feature: ENVO:2100002; material: ENVO:00002003... | reverse complement strand
GCATAGCTGCCGTCCGCCACCACCCCGATGGACGGCGACGCAAACAGCGTCCACAGAATCGCCGCTACGGTCAGCAGTGCCGCCGTCAATCCGGTCAGCCTCGCCCGTCGTGTCTGTTCCATGCGCAAGATTCCTCTCTTTCGATATGCGTTAGAATCGGCTGTTGTCCTTCACAGGGGCGGAAAGCGTCGCCGCATCCGTGTCAGACAGCGCGCCGTCCGTAATGTTCAGCGTCCGGATGCCCGCGTTCGAGAAGCGGAACAGGTTTCCGTCCGCATCGCGCTGTGCGCCAAGGAGGAGCGTCGCGTCGTAGTTATCGCAGGCGCTTTCGACACGCTGGACAAGCTGACCATCCTGCCAAATCGTGTACTGACTGCCGGATTTGACGACCACGAGGTGCATCAGCGACGTGCCCTGCGGCAAATCCACCGTGACGCCGACGCTATTGCCGACGTAGGCTGTGAGCGTGTCGGCATTATCTTGCCGGAGCATGAAGCCGCGGTAATGCCCGGTTTCCTCGCTGAAGCAGGACATGTAGACGCCGTTGTTGACGCCCTTGCGCACGTCGATGACGGTGTCGAGCGTCCAGTCCTTCGTTGCGACGTCGTAGAGCTTCACGCCCGTGTCGAGCGCACGGTCACTGCCGTTGCCGACGAATGCGCCGGGCATGGTGTACGCGGCGGATTCCGCAACCAGTTCCGGCGGCAGCGGCGCGTCGGCGAAGTCATATGCCGCAATGTCCGCTTCCGTCATCACACCTGCATAGAGGGACAGGTGGTTCACCTGCGTCTGGCTGATGCGGAAGATATTGCCGTCCGCGTCGCGCTGGGCGCCGATGAGCAGCGTGCCGTCATAGCTATCCGCAGGCGATTCGGCTTCGGCGACGAGCAGACCGTCCGCATAGATGCGGTAGCTTGCGCCGTCCTTGACGATGGCGATATGCATTTCGCGGTCAAATTCGCCCGGCACAGTCACGCCGACATTCTGACCGAAAACGATGTTGATCTGCGCGTTGTCCAGCTGGCGGATCAGCAGACCGCGATAGTTCTTGGCATTCTCGTCGAAGCAGGACAGGAACACGCCATTGCCGGGATTTTCACTCGGCGTGACGCTGGTCAGCAGGGTGAAGCGCGTCGCAGTGGAGGCAAACAGCTGTGTCTGCGTATCGAGATACGACGCCTGACGATACGTTTCGTCGCCGCCGACGAACTGCTCCGGAAGCGTGTAGACTTCCGCCGCGTCCTTCACGCCGATGCCGAGCGGCTTGGGCGCTTCGGGCAGGTCTTCCGGCTGCCACGCAAGGATTTCGCTTTCCGTCAGCACGCTGTCATAGACTTCGAGGTTCAGCACGCGCGTGGGCGAGAAGCGGAACTTCTCTCCGCCGGGGGAAAGCTCTTCGCAGCCGAGGAGAAGCGTGCCGGAATAGGCATCGCAGGGAAGCTGCTCATTCTCATAGAGTTTTTCACCATTTAGATAAATAGAATATCGTTCATTGTCCTTGGTGATAGCAAGCGTAGCGGAATCACCATGCAAAAGTGGCAGCATGAATGTACGATTGTTCCCCAATATCACTTGGAGCGCATTGCCTTCACCGCGAATCAGCAATCCACGATAATTCTCGCCATTTTGCTCATCAAAGCAAGCCATAACGACCTGCCCTTCATCCGTGTCTGGCAAGGGCAGACCAATTTGGGTCAATATTGTCCATGAACTATAACGATTTTCATAGAGTTTAATCTTTGTATCATAGTATTCAGAAACACCATCACCAGAGAACTGATTGCTTAAGGTAAACTCTGCTTTGTTTTTATCAGCAGTTGTCTGCGAAGCATTCCATATAAATCCTTCAATTTTTCTACAATCACGCAAAGAATAATTCTGTGATAAATACTGTCCCACAATGCGGGAAAACTTAACAATACCTTGATTATTGAAGTGACCGCCATCATAAAAGTCAGTGTTTGCGTCCATCCCAAGGCTATCCCATTCCTTCACATAGTTGAGGAACGGTACGCCTTCTTCTTTGGCAATTTCTGCAACAGTGTTCAGCCGCATAGCAGCTTCTTCTGTCGCTTCAAACGGCGCAGCCATCAATATTAGCGTAATGTTCTTTTGCTTGCACAAATCAATAATTTTTCGCAAATACTGTTCGTTTTTTTCAGTAATCGGAAGTTTATCTGTAATGGAAGCATAATCCAGCATTTTTAGGATAGCCACGCCACCCTCCGGGCGTCTCGGCGCAGGAAGCGACAAATCATTTTCCTGCACAAAATCCGCAATAGTTAAATCATCATACCGTTCATGATAGTACGGCAATCCCCACAAGGCTTCTACGGCATCCGTCCACTTTTCATAAGATGCGAAAGCAGCTTGAACTTTGTTGATTCCAAAGTTCAGCAATTCAACATTTTTTATTGCCGTTTCTTTCGGCGAATAGTCCATTGTTGTCGTGCTTAAGTACACTTCAGCAATCACAATCTGCGGGCTTTGTGCTGACAGCGCTTCTTTCAAGCAATAGTAAGTATTCCAGATCGGTTGCATGCCAACCCACAAATTGTAACTTGAAATACCATATTCATCGAAAATCTGCTGATTATCAACATTTGTCCCGATATGCGACGACCCGACGAGCAGCACATCCACCGTGTCCGGCGGCAGCTGACGCAGCTTCACCAGCGACACCATGTCATCCGTCTTGATTTTCAGCACCTGATCCATCAGTCCATAGCACAGCGCCAGCACCAGAAGGAAGGCGAGAACCTTGACGGCTTTTTGAATCAGCTTTTTCATTCTTTCCGCGCTCCCTTCGTCAGAATTGGAAGTAGATGAACGACGATGCCGCAAAGCCGGGGCCGTAGATGCCTGTCAGCAGGACGACGAAAATCGCCGCGAGGTAAATCAGCCAGCGGAACCAAAGCTGCTGCCGCTTGACTGCTTCCAGCACGGACACGCCCTTTTCCTGCATCAGGCTGACCGCCAGCAGAATCAGCAGCGCACCCAGCAGCACAAGCCACTCCGTCTGGTCAAGCCCCAGTTTCAGCAGGCTGCCGTCGAAGAAGATATTGGTGTTCCAGCCGCGGAAGAGGCTCGACAGGAGGTGCATGGCGTCACCGAGGCTGTTCGCGCGGAAGAAAATCCATGACAGGTCAATCAGCACAAACGTCGTCAGAACCTGCCCGATGCGCCAGCTCAGCGTGTTCGTGCGCGCGCCGGTTTTCTGCTGGATGCGGCGGCGGAAGGGCTTCGTAATGCCGCCCGCCACCTGATACAGCCCATTGATACCCCCCCAGATGACGTAATTCCACGCTGCGCCGTGCCACAAGCCCGACACGAGCATGACTATCATCTGGTTGATGTACTTGCGCACCGTCCCCTTGCGGTTGCCGCCCAGGGGGATGTATAAGTAATCGCGGAACCATGTGCTGAGCGAGATATGCCAGCGCCGCCAGAAGTCCGATACGGACACAGCGAGATACGGGCGCTCAAAGTTCTTCATCAGCTTAAAGCCCATGACCTGCGCCGCGCCGATGGCGATATTGGAATAGCCCGCGAAGTCACCGTAAACCTGAAACGCGAAGAGAACCGCCGCAATCAGCACGGTCGGGCCTTCGTAGTAATTGCAGTAATTGAACACCTGATTGACCAGAATCGCGGCGCGGTCAGCAATGACGATTTTGAGGAAGAAGCCCCACACCATCCGAAGCAGACCGTCGCGGACGTTATCGTATTCCAGCTTATGCGGCGTGTCGAACTGCGTCAGGAGGTTGGTCGAACGCTCAATCGGCCCGGCGACCAGCTGCGGGAAGAAGCTGACAAACGCCGCGTACTTGATGAAATTCGTCTCCATGCGCACGTCGCCGCGGTAAACATCAACGACATACGACAGCGCCTGAAAGATGTAGAACGAGATGCCGACGGGCAGCAGCACGTCAAAACCGGGTGTGACAGGCGCAAGACCCATCCACCCGCGAATAACGTTGAGGTTATCAACGGTAAAGTCGAAATACTTGTAGAAGAAGAGAATCGCGAGGTTGACAGCGAAGGACACGCCGACCCAGACCTTGGAAATCTGGCGAATCGGGCGTCCTGCCTCTGCCGCTGCTTTCTCCTTGGTACGCCTTTTCCCGATCAGCAAGCCGAAAAGGAACGTGACCGCCGTGGAGAAAAGCAGCAGCAGCGCATACGCCGGATTCCAGTTCATGTAGAACAGGTAAGACGTCAGAAGAATCCAAAAGACGCGCAGTTTGCCCGGAATCGCGTAGTACAAGAGCACGACTGCCGGGAAAAACAGCAGAAATTCGATGGAGTTGAACAGCATGAGCCTTTGTCTCCTTCCTCCGCCTCGCCGAAAATCAGGTTACTTATCGTCGTACTTTCTGCGGTGGTGAATACGCACGAGCAGCAGCACCGCAGCAAGCAGCAGCACCACCATGCAGCCCATGCCGACCAGCAGCAGCGTCATCGGCTCACGATTCTGCACGATAACATCCGCGAACGACGGCTTTTCCGCGTTCTGCGTCAGCGCTGTGGACACGGTGAACTGATAGCTGGATGCGCCGCCATAGCCATCCACCACCAGCGCTTCTTTGCCCAGCGACCAGCGGTTCTTTTCCGTGCTCAAGCGCGCCATCAGGTTCTGCAAGCCTGCTTCGGTCGCGGCGGAAGCGGTCAGCAGCGCCATCGTCTCGTTGTAGGGGGATTTCATCAGCTGGAGCACGCTGGCTTCGTGGGCATAATCCGTCGTCATCACCAGCTTCGTGCTTTCGGCAAGGCTGGTCATATCGTCCGTGTACTGGAAATGCAGGTAAGGATTGATCTGCTTGAGGACGCTGTTTCGGTCGGACAGACCGACGACAATCAGGTTGCTGTTGCCGTGGGCGGCTGCTTGGAAATTCTCCGCGCGGATGACTTTCAGCAAGCCATAGGGCGTGCTGCCCGCGCCGAGCATCGCCATGATGCGCCCCGCGAGCGTCAGTTCCGTCTGCGTCGCGTCGTCGCTGAGGATCATCACAACGTTGTTCATGCGGCTTGCGCGCTGGAACGGTGCCGGCAGATTTGCCAGATTCAGCGCTGTGCTTTCGCCCGCCGGCAGGTACAGTGACGAGTTCGCCGCGATATACGCCCACGGCGTGTTCATCGACCGTACGGTGCAGTCCAAATCCTTGATTTCGAGGTCAAATACAACGGTAATGCTGCTGCCCGCCTCCCCGATGGCATCTGCCGGGACGGAGAAGGTCAGCGTTTCGCCCGTTGCGCCCTCCTTGGTCAGCTTGTGGGAATACAGCGGGATGTTCGTGCCCCAGTAGAACGTGACGAGGCTGCGGTCGAAGTCCAGATTCTCACTGTACCGAATGTCGAAAGAGAAGCGGCTTTCGCTGGACAGCACATAGTCCTTCGCGACGGGCAGATAAATCGTCATCTTCTGCGTGAAGGGGCCGGAGAAGCTGATGCCGTTGCCGGAAATGTCCTTAATGGTGTACTGCCCCGCAAGCGTCAGCCCGGACGTTTCCGACGCGAGGGCATACTGCTGCGCTTCGCCGACGGAAACGTAGGTCTGCGATGTGTGGAGCTGCGCCACGCGAGATGTGTCGCTGAGCAGCGCGGCGGCTTCGCTGAGCGCGGCTTCTTCCTCCGCGACAATCAGCAGATACGATGTGTCGCCATCCGTCGCGCGCTGCACCAGTGCGCCCGTTGCAGGAACGCTTTGCGTCAGCAGAGACAGCAGATACTCCGGCGTGTTCTTCTTCAGTCCCACATACAGCACGTTTTCGCTTTTCGCGTCCGACAGGCGGCACAGCGTCATGGCGTTTTTGGCAGACAGACTGTTGCCCATGCCCGCCATCAGCATCATGGCGGCGGTCAGCTCGGCTTCGTCCGCCGCGTCGCTGACGGCAACCACACTCTCCGCGCCGTCGGGATTCATCAGCGAAATGAAGGGGTACGGGTACATGTACAGCTCATCCGCATCGTCGGAAATCTCGTAGTAGATACGCAGGCAGGTCGTGTCCGCGATTTTGACCCAGTTCGCGCCATTGTAGTCGTCGCGGCAGCCTTCGTCGTCCGTCAGGCGGACATACGAGAGAATTTCGAGCAAATTATAGCCCGTCGTAAGCAGCTCCACCGGGACGCTCACATACAGCACGGTCTGCGCGCCGTCGGAACGCGCGACAATCTTCGACGAGCCGAACGGCGTGCCGTTCATATAGTACGTCAGGGAGGAAATGTCCGTCAGAATCAGGTCGGATGCGGTGTAGCTCAGGCGCAGCACGGCGCTGACGGGCTTGGCGTACTTCGGCAGATTTGCGTACAGGCTCAGCGTCGTCGTAATGCCGCTGAGTGTCTGCACGCCGCCGAAGGTGAAATCAGCATAATACTCCCCTGCCGCCGCGCCTGCCTCAAAGGCCGTTGCGTCACCGGCGGATTGCTGCTTTTCAATTTCACTCTGGACAAAATTGTCCACCACACCACCGGGAATTTCGGTTTCCTCCGCCGCAGCGCAGGAGAAAACCAGCAGCGCTGCGAGCATCAAAGCCAGCAGACGGTTTGTGAAATAGCGTGTGTTCATCGTTCTCAGTCCATCCCTTCTGATTAGTCTGCGGAACGTTCGGTCTTATACCAAGTGTAATCCGTTTTGCTGACGATTTTCTTCACCGTCATCCACATGGCGCGGAGGACGACAACCACCCACAGTTTCGAGTAGGTAAACAGCATCAGCAGAACCAGCGCCGCCGATTGCAGATTGAACTCATTCTTCTCCTGCGCCAGCGTCAGCATGACGTTGCACTCAAACAGCGCGCACGCCATCACCCACACCATCGTGGACAAGCCGCCCAGCGACACATGGCTGTACCCCAGCACACCCAGAACGAACATGGTGTCCGAGCAGACGAGCGTGAATGCCATCAGGATATACACCAGCGCGTAGTACAGCACATCCATGCGCATTTTGCCGCCGGACGGATCAAAGATATACTTGAAATTGTTGATCAGCACATACAGGTTGCCCATCGCCCAGCGGGTACGCTGCTTGAACCAAATCCCCAGACGAAACGGCTCCTGCTCCCACGTCACCGCCTGCGGCACAAGTTTGATTTTGTAGCCCATGCGGTAGATGCGGAAGCTGATTTCCGTGTCCTCCGACAGCGCGTCCGGATCCCAGCCGCCGATTTCCTCAATGATGTGGCGGTGCATGACGAAGTTCGTGCCCGGAATGGTGCACAGCCCGAAGTAGAACCATCGCCCCGCCTGATTCATGCACTGGTGCGCCAGCGTCTCGATGTTGACAAAGCGCGTGAGCAGCGAAGCGTTTCGATTGCGGGTGCGGAATTTGCCGATGACCGCGCCCAGCGACGAATCGCTCATCAGATTCTCCACCAGAATGCGCAGCGCCTGCGGTTCGGGCGTGTTGTCCGCATCGTAAATCGCAAACACGCTGCCTTTTGCTACCGAATAGCCGATGTTCAGCGCGTTAGACTTCCCTTTCCCGCCGACAACGTTATCCGTATTGACGACAATCAGGTTGCGGCCGGGATTTGCCGCCTGAATCTGCTTGAGCACATTTGCGGTGTCATCAGTGGAGTTGTCGTTGATGACGATGATTTCGTAGCGGTCGTGCGGATAGTCGAAGTTGAGCAGGGCGCGGACGGTGCGCCGGATGACGACGCTCTCGTTGTGCGCCGGCACCATTATCGACACGAACGGGTACTCGTCAATCGGCATATGCCCGTCCGTTTTGCTGCACTGATGGTAATACAGGAATCCGCCGACGGACAGAAAGACATTAATTGCCATCAGCGCCCAGATGCAGACCATCGAAATCAGCATCAAATAATCAGCCGCCGTCATGCAGATTCACCCCCTCCTGCTCGTCTTTCGCGTGCGGATGGTTGCCCAGCAGCTGCCGTCGCGTCGTCCGCCGGGAAATAATCATCCCGGCAATGAAAATCGTACACGCTACAACCACAAACGCCAGAATCAGCTTGTTGCTCGTCTGAATCTGCTCGGTCATGTACTGCACAAAGCCGCGGTCGTAGACGTAGTCCTCGTCGTAATTGAAGCGCTGATAGGCAAGCGACGCTGCCTGTCCGTTGACATACAGCCCATCCGCCGGATAAAAGTGCACATACAGGTCGCCCGCATAGACGATGCCTTCCACATCTGAAAGCTTCTTGAGCGCCGTGCGGGAGTTCTTCAGTCGATTGACCTGCGTCCGGAGCGTCTCGATATCCTCTGACGGATCAAGGTAAATCGCCTGTGCGTAGGCGTTGGTGAAGGCGGTCGCGTCAGCGTAGGCAGGCGCGACGATTTGGTGGCCATCGCGCAACGCCGTGTTCTCCGCCTGCTTCTCGCCGAAAAGCGCTTCATCCGATTGGAAGAGGAACACCGTTCGCCAGCCGCGCAGGACATCCTGCCCCTTTTCGCTCATCAGCCACACATCCGGCGCTTCAATCGCCAGCGGGTAGACGCCATAGCGCGAATAAGCGGAATACGCATTGGCGATATTCTTCTGCAAGTCCTCCACCGTCACGTTCACCAGCGTTACCTGCGGAACGTGCATCACAATGCCCGCGCCGCGGCTCTGCGCATACCGCAGCACCTCACAGAAACGCTTCATTGCCGGATAATCGGCATTGGCGTAAATCGGCATGACACACAGGACGTACGGCACATTTTCCGTCTCAAGCATCTCCACCAGCGACAGCAGCCGCTCCGGGTCGGCAAACGGATAAACGCGGTCAAGCACGAGATACTGCCCGTACGCGGTCGGAGAATTCTTGTAGGGCCACAGCCACGTTTGCAGCAGCGTTGAGAGGAACGCGCACTGCGCTTCCTGCGACGGGTCAAAATACGCCAAATGGGTAATGTTTCCCGCCGTTTGGCAAAGCGGGAATGCCTGCGCACCGACGAAAATCTGTCCGCCGAGCGATTCGCCGCTTTTCTTCATCAGCAGAAGCGAATTGCCGGAAAGCAGCATATCGTTCGCGGCGTTTGCCTGCGTCTGCAAACGCAATGTCAGCGAACCTTCATGTACCTGCGTTTTCGTCAGCTCCGCCAAGCCGCCCGCGCCGATGACGAAAACGGGCAGTTTGCTCTTCTGAATCGCCAGCGCCACCGACGCATTCAGCGCCCGATTCGGGTCAGTGCAGATGATGACGGCGGTGTAGCCGTCGGTGTCCGGCACATCCTCGCTGCTGACAAACGTACATGTCCAGCTGGAATAGAGCGCGAATCGCCGCAGGACGTCCGTCGCCGCTGCGCTCGTCTCACTTGTCTGCTCGTCGTTCAAAATCAGCAGACGGGTCACATCCGCGCGCGCCTGTGCGGGTATCAGCAGAAGCAGCAGCCCCGCCGCCAGCGCCAGTACCCACGCTTTCGCCTTACACATCATACGCCAGCTCGCTCTCAACGGCTTTCTTGAACGCCATCATGTCCTTGCCGAAATGCTCGTCGTACTCCTTGCAGGCAAAGCGCAGATCCATGTGCGTCCCGCGCTCCAGAATGCCGTCAAAAGCATCCTCCTTCGTCACCGCTGCAATAATACGGCTGCGGACATAGGCGCTGTTTGCCTCATTGGAGGTCAGCAAAATCGCCATCGTGCCATGCTCGTCAATGCAATAGACCTTATCCTCTACGCGCACGCTGTCCATCACCAGTTCCGCCAGTCGCTTGCGCAGTTGGATATAGCGACTGTGGGACAGCATCCCGTGCAGTTCACTTTCGTAGCGCATCTGGATAATCATCAGCGAAATCGGCAGATGGTTGCGGACGCAGTAACCCGTCATCATCTGCGCATCGCGATACATGGCGCGCAGGTTGTACAGCTCCGTCACATCGTCCACCAGCACCTGTTCATCCACCTGACGGCGCAGCAGCTTGTTCTCAGCATTGACGCGGCGCATACTGCGGGAGAAGAGCGCCGCCGCGCCCGATCCCAGCAACGGCAGTACAGTCACAAAATAATCTGTCAAGTACACCGTTTCGCCCACGGCATAAAAAGAATACAGCTTATATGCCACCCAGCCGCAGGTAATCGTCGCCGCAAGCGCCGTGCCGGTGTTGACGCGATCCATAAAGCCGCACAGCACGGCAATATCCATCAGGAACAGCAGCAGCAAATACGTCGTCTGCGTATCCGCAGGTGCCCAAATCATCAGCAGCGCCTGCATAAACGCCCAGATCAGCAGCAAAATGATAGCCGCGTCCCGCGCTACCAGTGCCGATTGCGTTTCGTTTTTCATGGCAGCCTCCTTTATTGCCCGTCCGTTTCAATAATTTTCAGTCGGTGGAGTCCCTCAGTGCACGCCATAATCGCCAGCAGGTCAATCAGACAGCCCATCAAGAAACTCTGGCGCAGCAGCAGACTATCGCCGCTGAGGATGACAACCGTCATCAGCTCGACAGTGACCGCCGCGAAAAGCAGCACGCTGAGCATGGTGTAGACACTGGCGGCTTCCCTGCCGGATTCCAGCTTTTCGTCCGCTTTGCGGCGGAAAAAGAGGAAGGCGACGACCAGCAGGAGCAGCGACGCCGCCGTTTGCGGGGCGGAACGCTCCTTGAACGTTGACCAGATAGAGAGGAACAGCGCTTTTGCCCGCGCAGGCATTCCGCTGGACTGCTCGTAGTTGCCGGAATAATCCGTTCGCGTGAAGAACGCGTTGCGCACGCCGACCTCAAACAGCCCCAACAATTGAATCGGATGGCGCAGGTAATACAGCGTCACGTCCGACGTCGTGTAGTGGTCAAGAAAGCCCTCATCCAGCGCGCCGCTTTCCGGCAGCACAACGGGGTAGCTCTGCGTGGAATACGTGTCCGTCAGCACGGAATACCGCGCCTCAATGCCGAACTGCGCCAGTGCTTTTTCCGGGTCAGTTGCCTCAAAGAGAACACCGCGCGTCATTTGGTCGTACTTCTCGTTAATCGTCTGATTGTTGACCATATCGCCCGTCTGCATGACGCTGACGACGCACAGCAGCACTGCAAGGAGCGAATACAGCCCCTTATGAAGCGCATCCGCTTTGTGACGCATGAGCATCCAGTACGCAACAGAAAAGATGATGCCCATCAGCGCGCAGTACTGGTTGACCGCCATCATCAGGATGACCGTGACGGCAAGCCCAATCTGCGGCAGAAAGCGGTTCAGGCTATCCGGAATCTGCAGGACGCAGTTCGCCAAGGCAACCATCAAAATCAGCTCAATGGGCTGCGTGTAAAAAGAGGCAAAGCGGGTTATCATGGCGGTATCGCCGAAAATTAGCACAGCAAAAACCGCGATAAACAGCCCCTCGGAGTAGACTTTGACGCGTCCCAGCAGCTTGGAGAGCATCGGAATGAGAAGCAGGATGTAAATCAGCAGATAGATTGCTGCGAGGAAGCGCATGTCAAACAGTCCGTCGTGCGTCACCAGTTCGTCGATGACAACCGCCGTGCGCACCAGTATCCGCTGAACCAGCGGCGTTGTACCGGTCGGAAGCGCGGACGAGCCGACGTTATAGACACGCTCATAATAGTTGAAGAAAGCGCTTGTATCAGACGGGTCAAGCCGGGACAGCCCGGTATCCGCCAGCACAGCGGCAAAGCTGCCGTCGTTGGACAGTCCCAGATACGGCGGGACAAAAAGTGTAATCGACGCTGTAATCGCGATCACCAGCACCACCATCAGGGCAAGGTGCTTGGGGCGGTAGCGCTTGCGCATCGCGCGGTCAAACCGGCGGATGGCGTTCAAAATCAGGTGGTACAGCTTGACAAACAAGCCGCTGAGCTTCACAATCAGCCACGCAATCGCGCGCACACTGCACTCTCCTTTCCTGCGTTACGGCTTCATGGCCATGAGCGCAAAAAGAGCTTCCAATTCATCAAATGTATAGGATGTTTCGCCTTTGACGCTGCCATAAGCGCCCGCGAATGTCCCCGTCGCAATGCGGCGGTTCTCCAGTTTCGCCAGCGACAGCCGCGCAAGCTCCGTGTGCCCGCTGACGGCACCGACCTGTGCCAGGACGGCATACGATCCAATCGCCTCATAGCGGAATCCATAGCCGACCTGCCCGTTTGACGCATACTGCGCATAAATCGCGCCTGTGCCAAGCTGCGCATCCAGCCAATCCAGCGTCTGCTCCCCTGCCGCGCTGATTTGCGCCGCGTGCAGGATTGTCAGCGCCGCTTCGGTCATCTGCGCCGCCGCATTGCTGAACATATCCTTTGCCGGGGTATAGGAGGCGCGGTAGAGCGGGAGTTCGCTGCTCATGAGCGCGCGCGAATCAGTCAATATGGCTTCGCTGCGGTTCGCGACGGCTGTCCATCGGACATCATAGGCGGATAAGGCGCGCATCGTCTGCACATCCAGATAGCACAGGGTGACACTATCGCCGCGCCCCGAACCATCGACGTTCGCAAAGCTGACCAGCGCATCATCCACCACGCAGGCAGTGTACAGTGCCGCCGCCCGTTCGCGGATTTCACGCTCATAGCCGCCCCATACCGCATCCGCTTCCATCGAGGACTGGCAGAATGTGGAATGGGGCCAGGGAATAATTACTTATTAATACTGTTTTTTTATCATCAATTTAAAAT
>ENA-OZSP01000411-OZSP01000411.1-human-gut-metagenome-genome-assembly--contig:-NODE-411-length-12905-cov-4.494319_pt1 | contig 12905 bp, 18 predicted proteins | sample MGYA00243282_ERZ653973 | MGnify/ENA primary metagenome ERZ653973 (study PRJEB26926, sample SAMN06164457) | human gut metagenome | biome: ENVO:00009003; feature: ENVO:2100002; material: ENVO:00002003... | reverse complement strand
ACGAGATAGGAGTCCGTCTCGTGGGCTCGGAGATGTGTATAAGAGACAGTACCTGGACAGCAGGGTATCCGAAATTTTTCCGCTCAAGCAAGCAGAGGTTGCAATCACATGCCCATGTCCCGGGGCACCTTTCCCCAGAAAAAGCCGCATCGTGTCTACCGTGCATCGCGGCATATCATTGTGCTTGTTGAGCTGGGCCAAATTACACAGCTTAAAAAGAGCTTGTGCTCCGGTCCAATCCTTTGCAAGGAACAAAATGTGCCAACGATGGTCGTCATTTTCGACGGGGAGGCATTCGTACATCTCTACGCCAGGGATGAACTGAATGATTTCCTGCGAAGCAGCAATGTAGGCATCTTCATATTTTTCAATGAACTGCCACATTTTCTCATTCGGAAAACGAATAGTGTCGAAGGCGCCCATTGCCTTAATAGCGGATTTGATTTCGTCTTCAGATACACCCGCACGGGAAAGCGCTTTTTCAAGCACTTTTTTCTCTCGCTTAGTACGCTCCTTCAACGCTTCAAACAGGCGCGTCCAGTTGCCATGGTCAGTAATAGATACTGCTCGTCTGCCAAGTTCTTCCGCTGCGTCAAAAATGTCAGCTACCTCGTTTACAGCATCTCGGAAAGAACCAACAGAATGGACGTGCAGCTCCTGATAGCCAGTATAATGCGGCTTAATGGCCTCAAAGTATTTTGCCTTATTCATATTTTCACCTCATCATTTATAAGTATTTTCTCAAAGAAAAACGCAGTCTGCGATATTTTCGTTATCACAGTATCCGCGTTTTATTCTTTGATATATTCTTATCTTCTTCGCTTTTCGGGTAAGAGCAATAAAAAAACAGCCCCTCTTTCGAGGGACTGGTCTTACGAAATTTAGTACATGCCTATCCAGCACTCGCAGTTGGCAAGTGAGCCACCGCAAACAGGGCATTTTTCTTCATAACAGCCCTTTTTATGGAGCTCTCCGGGTTTTGCTCCACAACTGCGGCAAACAGTATGCGCCGGTACTCTTTCTTGTGTCATTACGCCGTCGCATGAAGTTTTGCTTGGGTTGAGGACAATGCGTCCACATTCCTCATTTCCATGCTTGGCAGCAAGAAAAAGGTATGATTCAGCAAATTTCAAGTCGAACCCGATTTTTGCTAAAATCATTTCATCTTTTTGCACACTGAAGTTGTCTGCCGCGTTGCGCAATGCTGTGTCAACACGAAGCAACGACTGTCTTGCTTTTTCTTTTTGAGAACACTTCATGAAATTAAACCTCTGCTTTCGCATTCGCGGGCCCAGTCTTCCTTCATCAGGCCGACACTGATAGACAGAGCCTTGTCGACTTCTCTCATATCTTCAGCATCCAGAAAGCCTACTCGTTTACCTTTTAGACGGGCCTTATCAATTACTCGCAGCTGTTCCAGCAGCACAAGCGACGAGACCTTCAAACGGCCGTGGCTTTTAATGGTGCAATGCGTAGGCAGCTGATGTTTTCTCTCTCTGCTTGTAAGCGGTGCGACAATCACTGTCGGGCTGTACTTATTCCCAATATCGTTTTGTACGATAAGCACCGGACGCACACCCGCCTGCTCAGAGCCAAATACATCGCCGAGGTCCGCGTAATAGATATCGCCTCTCTTGATATGTTCTTCTTTTTCAAACTTAGCGTCCATTTTTTCACGTCACACTCCTTATATATAAAACAAAGAGTCGAATGCTTATTGATGTCGCACTTACCGAGCTCTCAATTTGCATTCGATTCTTTGGATACTCATATCTTATTCCTTTTTCGGGGGCAAACAACGAAAGAAGGCTGCGCTTTTTCAGCGCAGCCTCTTTTTTAGTCAGTGACTACTTCGGCAAGATAGCCGTTTTCCTCCATGATTCTCAGATACTTTTTCAGAGTTCTCTGAGCAGAATCGGTGTCACGATAGTGGTAAGCGTTTTGCACGAGATGGCAAAAGGAGATTTTGTCCCTGGTTATCTCTCTGACATAGATGACCATGTCTTGATGCTTCACACGGATAACCGCATTGAATGGGAACTCGTGCAAAACATCTTTTGCAGCACATGCGTCAGCCAACTCATTTTCTCCGTATTTCTCCAAAAAAGAATTGGCTTCCTCTTGGGTCATCTTCATTGCGGTTCTGAAATTTCGTGTCCATACGAACCCCTCTTTTTCGTTGATGTCCTTGAGGAATTTTTTCCCTTTTTTGATTACCGTATCTTTCGCAGTCTGTTCGTTCATTTCTCTACCCTCTGTTCTTTTCATTCTGTAGCATGTTAGCCACGCAGATAGTTTTAACTTCATCCCATCGGTTCTTGAAGGAGCCGGGGAATTCTGTCGGCGGCATTTCCTCGAGCATCTCTATAATGCCAAGCATTTCTGCGAGGTTGATTTCTCGATGTGTCGGAGGCAAATCTGGAAAATTCATGTTTCTGACCATAATTGCCATTCCTGGTGTCATAGAAAATTCAAGGTCACAAATGCCGTTATTGCAAACGACTTTGTGGTCTTCCGACATATACAGATACTGAAGAAGCTTTTTGATGTCGTCAAATCCGTCTACGAGGATGTCCCTTGTTCGGAAATCTTGATAGACGGTTCTATCATATTTTTTCATTTGAATTCTCCCTCCACGCATTCTGCGTTTATGTTAATCGTATTTGATTTTCGTATATTTACAAAGAGGGCGCCCGAAAAGTCGGACGCCCTCCAAGATTTTTAAAGGAATCTAATCTCCAAAGCCGTAATCATCGGCTTGCCGTTGACGAGGCTGCGAATAGCGCACACGTCATAGCAGCCGTCACCATACCCGGAGCTGGTCCAGAAGCCATCGGTTTCGTTGTCAAACCGTTTGACGAAAGCCTTGTCTTCCTCCTGACTGAACATCCAGTCGCAAAGCTCACTCCACTGGTCATCATCGAAATCGGGCTTGTCGGCAAAGAAACCGGCAACACCGGCGTCCACGCCAATGGTGGTGTTGTATCTCCAGGAACGACCTTTCTGAACACGGGCCTGGGTATCCTTTGCCGCGTCACTGCCATCATCGAGGACGATACGCGCCTTGGCAACTCGCTGCCCGAAAGACCCCTCATCGGCAATGATAGCGTAGCAAGCGTACTTGCCGGCCGCCACGTTTTTGATAGTGCATCTGCACCAAACATCCTTATCGTAGCACGGGTCGGTTACGTCAACCGTATTCCCAAGAGTGATGTGTCCGGCCATAATGGTGTTTTTGATTTTCATATTTCATTTTCCTTTCTTTTTACCACAACGGATTCAGTTTTCCGCCGAGGTTGTTATTGATATGCTCCAGCACTTCTTTTTTGATTTTCTCGGATGTGTCGAAACGTGATACCGAAGGTCCCTTCCAAGTGCCAACGGTTCCGTTCAGCCCGTTCATCAGCTTAATGCCAAAGCCGTTTGCTGCCTGCCATTCATGAAGGTTTTTCGAATAGTCATCCAACAGGATGTACTTATTGTCCAGTTCTCCAATGAGAGCAGATACATAGTTTGGCTTGGACATGTTCTGGGGAACAAAGAGCCTGTTTCTTCTATCCACAAAGGGAAGGTATGTTTCGACCCATGCATTTTTTTCTCTCAGGGCGAATCGGCTTTCCGTCAAGTAGGCGCTCAAAACGTAAACGTCCAGGCCACACTCATAAAGCTTTTTTACACCCTTAACAACATTTTCGTGCGGTCTTAAATTCAGGAAGTAACCTTCCCTAAATAAGTCCTCGTATTCCCCGGCCGCATTCCATACCGCTGCGGTTCCATCCAGGTCTACGAAGAGTTTGATTTTACTGAAATCCATATTTTTCTCCTTAATATTCGCATAGCGTGTCCCAATCCTCATTTTTGAGAAGTTCTTTGGCCTTCTCTTTTGCCGATTCGGTCATGTCGATGTAATCGTATCCGTCTTTCGTAATGATACAAGTCCATCCCGAAACATAACGGAATTTTTCATGGCCGGCAGACATGATGATAATTGCCTCATCGTCTGGAAGGATGTCCTGGAGCTCCTGTACCATGAGGTCAAAGTCAGCTTCCGGGAAATCGCTTTCGGCGTCGTCTTCTGATACGACCCCAGACAGAGACCCGTCACCGCCGAACCCATAGTAAGGGGCTCGCTCAGTAAACAGGGTAACAGTGCCTTCGCCGGAGCTCATGCGGCTCACAATCCCCTTGAACTTTTCCTCATCAGTTACCTGAAAATAGTTGCTTCTGAATACACCGATATAATTTGCCATAATTCTTTTTCCTCCCTTAAAAACGCAGAGGGGATGTTTTCCCCTCTGCTGATTGTTTTTTACTCATACCAGAAGTGCAACTGGTTCGCGTCCATCGTCTTTTTGCTGTAAAGAACGTAGCGACTATGCTGTACCTCAATAAAGGCGCCGATGTCATCATCGCTGATTTCAACGCCAAAAGCCTGCCCCGTGAGGATGTTCACCGTACAGGGCTTCTTCTTGACACAACCGTTTTGGGAAACGGTTACCAGCGTTGCCGGCATCACACCAAACAATCCCGCTTCATCTTTAAGCGGGAGATATTCGGTGCAGTCGTCACTGGCTGTGTCTCTGAAAAGTGCAGTGAAGATGCTGCGCTCGCCGGCGTCGTTTTCGCCCCACTCAAAGTTCCCGAGACCGATTCTCTCCACTTCCCCGTTTCGCTCGTACTCAAGGTCGATAGCGATTCCAGGGAAAAGAGGATTTTCCTGGCTGGAAGCAATCAGCGTACCTGCCGGGGTGTTAATGCGGATTTCATCGGGAATAGCTGCGCAGTGCGTATTAGGCTCACCGACCGTCTGCCGCTCAATAGTCCATTTGTACTGGACCCCATTTGCGGTAAAAGACAGAATGCCTGTGCCAGTGCCTTCGTCCGTGAAATATTCCTCGGGCGATACGAACTTCAGCCCAAGCTTGCCGAGGCTCTCAGCATACTGATGGAACATCTCCTCGGTTGCCGTGGACATGTCAGTAAGCAGCCGGGTCTTTACCTCAGTACCATCAGCGGAAGTTTTTACGCTGGTCAGTACATAGGCCTGCATGCCGCCTTTGCTGCCGTCAGGAGCGTTTTTGTCGACCGTAGTCTTACACTCATAGCAGGAAACGAAGGGTTTGTTGGCATCACCGAGCTTGGTCAAACCACAGGCGCCACCGTACAAAGGACAATCAATTTTGTTACACATAGTTTATTAACCTCCAAAAATATGTAGTAATTCAAAAAAACAAGCGCCATAATGTGCTCGTATTTGCGAAACACAATATGACGCTTGTATATTTTGATATCTAAGATTTTATCCCTTTTTCGGGGAGACTCAACAATTCGCTTCTAAAAATTCATTTCAAAAAAATCAAAATAACTATGGACAAACAGGACAATAAGTGATATAATATAAGCATAGACAAGAAAGGAGATAAAACTCATGCGTACTATCAGACAGAAACAATCCAGCCTGAGCATGTTGTGGAGCAAATCATTTTGCCTCCGCCATTTTGTGCTGCCTTCGGTTTCTGTTGAAGTGAAACGTGAGTGATATCTCTGATTTTGGATACAGCCAAATCTTATGCTTGTCATTTTCACCTCATTTCGATAGAAACCCGTAGGCAGAAGCCTACGGGTTTTTGTTTTTAACATGGAGAGTAAATCCAGAGGGTTCTGGAGCACGCCTGCTAAGCGTTGCGCTCTTGTATAAGGGTCTGTTTCGAATACAGTGCTCTCCGCCATATGGCTCCCGGCCGCCATAAAGACCGGATACATATTGTGGATTGGTGAAAAGGTAACACACCGGGCTTTGACCCCGGTATTCTGGGGGTTCGAGTCCCTCATCCACAGCCATATAATGCGGATTGGCTCAATTGGTAGGGCGCCTGGTTCTGACCCAGGAGGTTGGGAGTTCGAATCTCTCATCCGCATCCATTTCTGGAGAGGTGTCCGAGCGGTTTATGGTTCCAGTCTTGAAAACTGGCGGTCGTAAGGCCCGTGGGTTCGAATCCCACCCTCTCCGCCATACATATGGACGGTTGACCGAGAGGCTTAAGGTGCTTGCTTGGAAAGCAAGTGGTCGTTTAACGGCCCGCAGGTTCGAATCCTGCACCGTCCGCCATATGTGGTGTCGGTGGCGGAATTGGTAGACGCGCCGGATTGTGGCTCCGGTGTCCGTAAAGGACGTGAGGGTTCAAGTCCCTTCCTTCACCCCACATTATGCGCTCGTAGCTCAGCTGGTAGAGCAACGGACTTTTAATCCGTAGGTCTCGGGTTCGAACCCCGGCGAGCGCACCATACATAAGTGCCTGTAGCTCAGTTGGATTAGAGCATCTGACTACGAATCAGAAGGTCGAGGGTTCGAGTCCCTCCGGGCGCTCCATATAGGGGTATAGTTCAATTGGTAGAGCAACGGTCTCCAAAACCGTAAGTTGTGGGTTCAAGTCCTACTGCCCCTGCCATATGCTCTCATAGCTCAGTTGGAACAGAGCAACGGTCTTCTAAACCGTGGGTCGGGGGTTCGAGTCCCCCTGAGAGTACCATGTGCCCCACCGACTTTTCCGGTTTCGAGGTTTATCAAAAGAGGGCAAATGTAGAAACCGGTTTCCATATAGGGGTGTAGCTCAATTGGTAGAGCAGCGGTCTCCAAAACCGTGCGTTGGGGGTTCGACTCCCTCCTCCCCTGCCATTAGTCCCGGCAGACGGCTCATAATAGTCTGCCGCATAATATATGTGCTCGTGGCGGAACTGGCATACGCGGCAGATTCAAACTCTGCATTCTGTGGGTTCGATTCCCACCGAGCATACCATATGCGCATGGACCAGGACGGTTATGGGGCAGACTGCAAATCTGTTGTAAGCCGGTTCGACTCCGGCCGTGCGCTCCAGCAAAATAAAATGAAAGGAGCGTTCTCTATGTCTTTATTTGGCCGTCACAAATCAAAGAATGAGAAGGCCAAACAGCAGACTACTACGCCTGACGGAAAAATGCCTGAAATGCCTCTTGCATCCCCGTTGAAGGCGCAGAAGACCATTCGTATTCTGATGCTTCCTATCGGTGAGCCTCCGGTCGTTTGTACGATTGAGGCACATGAGAATACTCAGGATTTTAAGAGTAGCTTCGACTTCCTGGTAAACGGCAAGGCAGACCTTGTGTATCTTTGCCGTAAAGATGAGCGTATTATCTTCCTGGGTACAAATGATATCGGCAAACTGATTGGACTTGCTCCAAACAGATACATCTTCGATGGCCACGATGTTCTCGTTGGACAGGCGTTCATTGTCGCAAAACTCGAAAATGGAACGTATTGTGACCTGACAGATGAGGAAATTGGTCAGTATAAGAAACAGTACAGTAAGTTCATTGACCCGAAAGATGCGCAGATGGTGCAAGGGCTGCTGGAAAAATACGCTGGCATCCGGATAAAGGATGAAAATGGCAGCGTTGTTCACAGCTTCAAGATAAACGATATGCGGTCTATTCTGGACGGGTCTGAGAAGACGTCCGATTGAGCAATCATCATTAACTTCAATATTATTCTGAGCGGTGTATATTCAATCCATCGCTCAGAAAAAGATATGTCCCGGTGGTGGAATGGCATACACACCAGCTTGAGGTGCTGGTCGCTGCGGGTTCGAATCCCGCCCGGGATACCAATAGATTTCCAAACGTAGGCTTAGAAGCAGCCATCGTTTAAAGAGCGGAGCGAAACACCGTTGGCGCCAAATGTACAGAATCGGGCTATAATAGTGGTTTTGTATGATGTGCCGGCGGGAAAATGCGGATAGCAGGAAGGCACCCCGTAACTGGTAAGGCTGACCTCTCCCTTGGCGTAGCAGCACATGGAAATCTGTATCGGAGGTTGCTTCGGGATAAAAAATAACAACCGCAGTTGTGCGTTAGCGTTAAAACGCACCCTTCCGACTCAGGTGATATCGGTATCCGGTCAAGCGGAGAATAGCCGAGAACCCATAGAAGCGAGCTTGATGCGCGACTCGACAAGTGTGCTGAAATGCACGGTCATCGGTAAACAGGGTGATATCCAGATGGCAATTACATATGCGTCAGTAGCTCAGTTAGGTAGAGCAGCGGACTCTTAATCCGTCGGCCGTGGGTTCAAATCCCTCCTGACGCACCATATGGCAAGATGTGATAACTGGTAGTCAGCCCGTCTCGAAAGCGGGTGCGGCAATCGCCGTTGTGGGTTCGAGTCCCACTCTTGCCGCCAAAATCATTGATAAACTTTGCGAAAGGGGGGCGTGTAATGGAACAGCGAATCAAAGCTGGAGATATCGTCAAGCATTTTAAGCGAGAGCTTATGGCTGAAGCGAGCGATATGAAAGACAATCTCTCGTATCTGTATGAGGTTATCAGCATTGACGGACTGGACACAGAAACCCAGGCGAGGGTTGTTATTTATCGGGCTTTGTACGGAGAGAGACGGTTTTTCGTTCGGCCTTATGATGACTTTATGGGCGAAACCGACCATAAGAAATACCCTCAGGCCAACCAGAAATATCGTTTTGAGCGTGTGTAATTCTTAATACAGCTGGGCTAAATTGCAGGCGCTGAATATGTCTTTGTAGCTCAGCCAGGTAGAGCAGAGGACTGAAAATCCTCGTGTCGGTGGTTCAAATCCACCCGGAGGCACCACTTTAAAGGAGAATGCCAATGGAAAACATCGGTGAAAGTATCAGAATACCATTACGTCCCGGGCGTAAGGTGTGGGTCGTTAACCGAAGAGAAATTATTCCGATGAAAGTATCTTTGGTGTCAATACGAGAAGACAGGATTTCTATGACAATCACCTATGATGGAGATAATCCACTGGATGAGAAATGGAATATCTCTGAGTTGACAGAAAAAGATATCGGCTATCTTTTTTTTCTCAGCAAAGAAGATGCAATAGACTTTCTCGAAAAGTAATAAGTTTGAAATGGGTCTGCATGGCATAAGGCTGCGGCGCTGAAAAGCAGCGCTGCTTCTGCGGCAAGGTCTAAAAACGAGCGTATTTTCGCACACCGCAGTGACGCCGGAACAAATCCCAACATGCCGCCTTTGCGATGCGAGCTGGAATGACAGTGTCGCAAGGGTTGAGGTTGACGATTAGCGTCAAAATCCAGGTTGATGCAAAAGTTTAGGGAACGCATTGTGGAAATGCGCAACCACAAAGCGGTGAGGGCTTAGCGGCTCAACTCCGCGCCCATTTCTAAATATGTCCCTGTGGCGGAACTGGCATACGCGGCAGTCTCAGACACTGCATTTTGGGAGTTCAAATCTCCCCGGGGACACCATCATATGGGAGGGTAGCTCAGATGGTAGAGCAACAGGTTGAAGCCCTGTGTGTCGCGGTCCCGAAAGCCGCCCCTCCCACCATACATATGCCCATGTGGCGGAACTGGCAGACGCAGCGGATTTAAACACCGATTTGTAGGGGTTCGACTCCCCTCTTGGGCACCACAACATCCTCCCAAGATTATTCTTGGGAACATGCCTGTATAGCTCAGTGGTAGAGCAGCGGAATCATAATCCGTCGGTCCCTGGTTCGAATCCAGGTATAGGCACCAAAAAAATAAACCACCGAGACATCCTCGGTGGTTTTCTTTTTTATCTGTTTCCCTTTTTTCGGTTGTACCCTTTTTCACAGCAATGATACATGTCGATAAGTTCTCTTTCAAGGTCATCAAGCCTGTTGTATCCGCTACCTCGGAGCTTTACCATACGTATTTCAAAGCGGTCTCCATACTTATAATCAGCATAGACATCACCATTTCCCTTCCCGGTGAAATGAGCATTCACTCGGCTTGGCACGTGGACTGATTGTCCCACGTAATACATTTTCTTATCGAGATTATAAATGATGTATACACCTTCAAATTCAAAATTTGTCATTCGGCCGTGACACGATTGTCTCAGAGCGAAAAACTGCTTGGGCGACAGTGTTTTAGCACCGCTTACAATTTCCTTCATCCTTTTCTTTTTCTTTTTGGCTTTGGCGATTTGTATTGCGGGCGGCACAATGAATGCAAGTAATGCACAAAAGAAAAATAGAAACAGGTACATTTTATTTGTTTCCATTGCTGTCCCTCCTTAAAAAATATATGTCCGATTGTATGTGTTTTTCGGGAAATAAAAAGAGAAGGCCCTCACTTTTGAGTAAGAGCCCTCTGTTGCGTGAGGTATAAAAATCACACTCCGCTTTTCTTTCGATTGTGGGTTTTACAGAGCATCTGGCAGTTTTCAACAGTTGTATGTCCTCCCTGTGACCAGGGTGTAATGTGGTCGGCTTCCATTTCTTTAAATTCCCACCGTTTGCTGTTTCCTTCCGCTGCACAGAATGGACATACTCCCTGCTGACGCTCGTAGGCTCCTCTTTTCTGTCCGGGCGTGAAGGCGCGAATATGCAGCGCACGTTCATTGCCGGTGAGGACGTACTCATAGATTCCGCTCTTTTTGGTAACATCGTCATCCATCATCAGGGCCGCGATTTCCTTTTCCAGCTCAGCCGGGTCCAGTTTCCGATGCTTGTTCTCATCGTAGAATTCGCCCCAGGGCAGGCCCTTCATTTCACTTCGATAGTTTGGAAAGGTCTTCTTGACCCACTCAACAACCGCTTTGAAGTATTCCTTCAGCTCGCTGGCATTGGGGTCATGCTGATGCTGCGCCATATACTCCTCGATGCTGACATCATCGCCGGCTGCGCACCAGCTCAGGACTTCTTCCAGATAATCCTGACGAATGGGGGCGCCCTTCATGTACGGCTCGCCCAGCTTGTAAGCTACGCAGTTGGTCTTTGAGAAAAACAGCTTGGCATCCGCCAGCCAAGGACCGGTATACACGGCGTTGCGCAGCTCCTGTGGAGTGAGTTTCTCTCCGGCAATATTGATAATTTTGAACCACTCCAACTTTTCGCTCTCACTACCTTCGCAGACATAGATAGTCAGTTTGTAGTTCAGGATTTTCTGCTGTTCGTCCGGCAGAAGATTGTGGAAATAGCGTACATCTCCGTTCCCGGTCATATCTACGCTGAATCCTCCATCGACAAATTTACAGAAACTCAGTGTACGCTGCTGGCCATCCAACAGCTCGTAAGTGTTATCTGGGTTTTTGGCCCAATACATAACATTCAGGGGGAAACCCTTGCGGATGGTATGGATGACTGCCTCCTGTTTGGCATCATCATAGATGAACTCGCGCTGATATGGAGGACGGACGTTCAGATTGCCGCCATAGGCAACCACACCAGCTTCCTGGTTGTCTTTGAAGCCGGCGAAGATATCGGCTATGGTAATTTCAATAGGAGTAATATTCACTTAACTCAAACCTTCTTTCTTGGATTTCTGGACATTTGTTTAGTATTATTGCTCGTTTGGGTACACAATTACTTGTGGATATGGAATTGCATTTTTTAGGTCATTTACTGATATTTTTTTTGAAAAAATCACTTTTGTTTTTTTTATTGGAGAGCCCGATGTGACTTTGGCATAAAAACGAATGTATTGTACATTCAAATCTGATAGTATTTGGTGAAGTTCATATGATTTAAAAGGAAGTGTAACTGAATCTTTTGCGTTAACCTTCAAAAGTTGGCTACCGTCATCCCACGACTTAGCACTATCGCTTCCATATATGTCTGGCCCTTGGATTCCATTACACAAGCTATTTAATGGTATTTTAAAAAATCTCGTTTTAGTGCTTGGCCGCCAGCTGCTGGTTGTTATTCCACATTCTTCATAAATTAGCCCTTCCCCGAAGCCATCGTTGGTTACGATAACTCGCTGAACGCCATAATATATTTCTGGAGTAATTTCTTCAAAATGGAAATCAGGGTTTTTGGTAAACCAGGAAACATAGAGGGATAGAACAGAAATCGCCAATGCTCCAAAGGATATTCCTATGGGTATCCATATTTCAATCATTTTAATTATTCCTCCGACGAATCAAAATGCGGGCATATTTTTTCTTCCCATCAATATAGGGATAGCCAAAATTGAAATCAGAAATTTGCGTCGATGCCATATTGCCAAGGATTTCAAACTGCTCCGGGCAATACTTATCCAGAAAAGTAATCGGTACCCCCATCACCCCATCGTAGTCCTCCGGGATTTCACAGGTTTTGTCCACATTGATGGCATCGTAGTTGTCATACTTGGGGAAATGGTCTTCGTTGCCATGGTAGCGCATGTAGAGGTCCATTGGGGTGTGACGTACTGCAACATCCACGTTAGTGAACCAACGCACTCCCTTGACGCGAATAAATTTGTTTCCTTTTTCGTCAACACGTGAACCAGCTGCATTTAAGGGGTAGCTTTGTGGGACCTGAAATTCCCTGTCTCCACTGTGAATGCTTGGGCCAATCCACACTTTATCATCCTTCAGCAGCGGAAAAAACTCTTTGTAGGTGATGGCATTGATGTTGCCGATGATAATGAACTTCTTATCATACTCCATCAGCTGTGCCACATACTCTCGAAAGAGGCTAAAAGGCGGGTTGGTCACCACCACGTCCGCTTCCTTGAGAATCTCGATGCACTCCTCGCTGCGGAAATCCCCGTCACCTTCCAGCGGCGTCTTCACGTAGTCAGGGAAAGCAGTTTGGCCAGTAGGAAGGTCCGCAGCAATGATTTCCATTTTGTAGGACTGGCCACCGGGTTCATAATGGGTGGAGATGAGCTTTTTCAGGCCGAGGAAGAAGAAGTTCATCTGGAAATACTTCCAGAAGTTCGAATACTCTGGGTCATCGCAGTTACAGAAGACGACCTTATCTCGGAAGAAATCACGGTAATGGTACAGCTCCTTTTCAATGTCGCAGAGCTGTGTGTAGAATTCGTCATTCTTGGCCGTTTTTGCGGCGTGCAGGTTTTTGTTTGCCAAATCAATTTACACGGAACTATCCTACCTCTCCTTTTTATAATCT
>ENA-OZSP01000405-OZSP01000405.1-human-gut-metagenome-genome-assembly--contig:-NODE-405-length-13037-cov-10.342089_pt1 | contig 13037 bp, 10 predicted proteins | sample MGYA00243282_ERZ653973 | MGnify/ENA primary metagenome ERZ653973 (study PRJEB26926, sample SAMN06164457) | human gut metagenome | biome: ENVO:00009003; feature: ENVO:2100002; material: ENVO:00002003... | reverse complement strand
TCGGGGCGGCTGTTATCGCAAGATTTCTGTTTTTTCCGGCTCTTGACCGTCAGACATAGATTAGCTCAAACTTGGCGATTTCCTCCGCTTGCGCCCTGCAAGCGTTCATCAGTCCCACCCATTTCATGGGGTCGGTAGCTTTGAGTGCTTCGGTAGCTCCCGCGCTCCTTGCAAGCTGCGGCATGATAAGGTCAATCCGGCTCCGGGCGGCTTCGTCAATCTCGGCGCAATGCTCATGCAGCTTCTCATTTGCGACAAGGGCGGTGTAGAGGTCGGGGCGGTACTGTTCAAGGTAGGCTTTCCGCAACCGCCCGTAATGCCCGATATACGGGCGCGGGGCGGCGGGGGTGTTGCCATTGTCAATGAGTATTCTCATGCTATGCGTTCTCCTTTCTCGGTGGAAGCAGCGGGTAATTCAAGAGCTTCCTGCTGTTTTTTCTCCCGTTCCTGTTGCTCTTTCCATTGTCTGCGCTTCTTCTCCATATAGCGGCGGTTATACTCGGCTTTCTTCGCCCTGCGTCGTTCCTGTTCCGCTAATGCTGCCTTTTCTTCCTCTGTTAGTTCAATTTCTTTGCGCGGGATTTCTACCTTGCCGATAAAGTTAAAGAAAATCTCGACTTCCTGTGTACGGCTTGCGCCTTTGCCCTCGGCTTGATGAACAAGGATTTTTTCAACAAACTCATTTATCATTGCGGGGGTGAGTTCGGAAAAATCCGTATATTTTTTGACAAGGGCAAGAAACTTCTCGGCATTGACGGTTTCCCTGCTTATGCGGTCAAGCTCCTGCTGGTCTTGTGTGATACTATCGGTCAAGCCCTCTAACTCGGCTTCAAAATCATGCAACATTTGTTCAAAGAGCTTGTCTGAAAGCCGCCCATTTACATTGTCCTCATAGAGCTTGCGAATTAAGCGGCTCAATTCGTCGGTGCGCTTTTCGCTGCGCTGTTTCCTCTGTCGGATAGCTTTAGCCGCTTTTGCCTGTCTGTCCTCGGAAGCGGAACAGACTTGCGCCATAAACTCGGCTTCGTTGTTCTGTGCATAGTCGCAAACTTCCTTTATCGCTTCAAGCAGTAATTCATTAACAACGGCAGTACGGATAAGGTGTGTGGTGCAATAATCATCAAAGTGTTGATTGCCTAAATCATAACGGGAACAGTTGTATTCGTCGCGGTCTGGACGTTTCTTTCCAGTTGGTCGCCCAGCCCAATCCCGCGCATTGCCAGCCTTGCCCCTGTGGTTATACATCTTCGCCCCGCAATCAGCACAGAACATCAAGCCTGTTAAGGGATTTGCTGTGCCTATGGTATCTGTCCTACGGATTGTCTTTCGCAAGGTCTGAACGCGCTCCCATGTTTCCTTGTCAATAATTGCTTCCTGCGTATTCTCAAAAATGACTAAATCCTCTTTTGGTGTCATTTTGGAGTGTTTGTCCTTGTAGCTCTCCTTATAAGTCCGAAAGTTTACCGTATGCCCGATATATTCCGGCTTGGATAGAATATCTGCAACTGTGCCGCCGCGCCATGTGTATGGCTCGTCGGGGTTGTAACTGGTTTTATGTTTGCCTAAACCGCGCTGTGCAAGGTAGTAGGACGGTCTTTCAACTTTTTCCGAAGCAAGAATACGAGCGATTTCATACGGGCCTTTTCCCTCTATCGCCATGCGGTAAATCCGGCGAACAACCTCGGCGGCTTCATCATCAACAATCCAATGGTTTTTGTCGTTAGGGTCTTTCTTGTACCCATAAATACCAATGGAATTAGTGCGTATGCCAGACATTCCCTTTGCCCGGAGAACGCTTTTGATTTTGCGGCTTGAGTCCCGAACATACCACTCATTCATAATGTTCAAAAAGGGTGCAAACTCGCTGCTTTCGCGCTTGTCGCTGTCAACGCCGTTTGCAATGGCAACGAAGCGAACGCCATGCTCTCTAAACATAACTTCGGTATAAAAACCCACTTGCAGATAATCTCTTCCAACGCGGCTCAAATCCTTTACCAGCACATGGGAAACCTCTCCGGCTTCTATGGCTGCAATCATGCGTTTCCAATTAGGGCGGTCAAAGTTTGCGCCAGACCAGCCGTCATCAGTAAAGTGGACACAATTCGTAAATCCATGCTCCTTTGCATAATCTTCAAGCAGCTTCTTTTGATTGATTATACTGTTACTGTCGCCTGTGAGGTCGTCGTCGCGGGAAAGACGCTCGTATAGTGCGGTTATCTTGCCGTTGTCCGTTTTCTTTGCTTTCATTGAAAAACTCTCCTTTCTATGGGCGATTTCTTATCCCCCTTTCACAGCATATAGCTTCCGTAAAGTGCTTTGGCGGGGTCGTTCTGCCCTCTTTGACCTCGCAGGAGGAAACGGAAAGCATCTGTCCCTCGGAAAGCTCCGGGAGGGGCTTATCCGTAAGCTCCGCATCCGCATATGCTTTCCAACCGGGCTGAACCACCGTTTTCCCCTTGGCAGAAAAGGCATTTCCACCGCAGTCCAGCCTTGCCTCGGTCTCCAGATAGACGAAGGGTGCGCTGACCGCCATAAGCACCTGACGGGAAACAAGGCGCAGCAGCTCCCGTTCGCCTGCGGGCAAGGTTTCCAAGTCCGTTTCGCCCGCTGCCATCGTGGGAACGACGGCGTGGTGGTCGCTGACCTTTTTGCTGCTGCACACCTGCCCCGAACAGACGGCTGCGGGCGGCTCCGTGCCGCAGATGCCCGCACAGCACAGCGCCAGCGCGTTTACGCCGCCCTCCATATCGTCGGTGAGATAGCGGCTGTCGGTGCGGGGGTAGGTGCAGAGCTTCTTTTCATACAGACTTTGCAGATAATCCAGCGTCTGCTGCGCCGTGTACCCAAGCAAGCGGTTCGCATCCCGCTGGAGCGTGGTCAGGTCGTAGAGCGCCGGGGCTTTCTCTGTCTTTTCCGTCTGCACGACGGAGGTAACAGCGGCGGCTTTGCTGTTGCAGTCCCCGGCAAGCCGCTCCGCCTCTGCCTGCTCCTTCATGCGTTCGCCTGCGGCGGAGAAGCTGTCAACGTCCAGATGGACGGTGTAGAAGGTCTCCGGCTGAAAGGCATTGATCTCCGCTTCCCGCTGCACCAGCAGCGCAAGCGTGGGCGATACCACGCGCCCCACGTTCAGGGTGCGGTGATACATCACGGAAAACAGGCGGGTGGCGTTGATACCCACCAGCCAGTCCGCCTTGCTGCGGCAGAGGGCGGAGGCGTAGAGGTTGTCGTACTCCGCGCCGTCGCGGAGATTGTCAAAGCCCTGAAGAATCGCCGCATCCTCCATGGAGGAGATCCAGAGCCGCTTTACGCGCTTGCGGCAGTTGTTGAGATTATACGCCGTGCGGAAGATCAGCTCGCCCTCGCGCCCGGCGTCGCAGGCGTTGACGACCTCGCAAACGTCCTCTCTGTGCATGAGGGTGCGCAGGGTGTTCATCTGCTTCTGCTTGTCCCTCGCCACGGTGTACTGCCAGCTATCCGGCAGGATGGGCAAGTCCTCCCTTCGCCATTTGCCGTACTTTTCATCGTAGGCGTCCGCGTCCGAAAGCTCCGCAAGGTGTCCGAAGCACCAGGAAACGAGATAGCCGCCGCCCGAAAGAAAACCGTCCTCGCGCCTGCCTGCGCCAAGAACGGCGGCGATGCTCCTTGCCACGGAGGGCTTTTCACACACAACAAGCCGGTAACAGGTCGTATTCATCATTGGTTTTTGTCCTCCTCACTGTCAGCAGTGTTTTCATCTTCAAACTCGTAATCCTCATCTTCCTCATCCTCGCCGTAGTCGTAATCGTCCAGATCGTCCGCCCCACGGGTGTCGGCCTTGGGCTTGCGGAGCTTGAACCAGTACAGCGCACCGCCGCCGCCCAGCAGGAGCAGGAGGACGACCACAACAAGCCCCGCGCCGCCGGTACTCTTTTCGGGTGCGGTCTCCGCAGGCTCGGCGGACTGTGGCGTGGGTTCCGTCACTTCCTTGCCCGCGCACTCGCTCATATTGGTTCTGCACACCTTGCAGCCCGTGTTGATTTTGCCCACGGCGCATTTGTCCGTGCAGGTGCAGGCAGGGACGATGCTCTCGCCGTCCTTGGTCAGCGCCAGCAGGTCGGCCTCGTCCACAAGATTCAGGAAATGGACGTTCTCATTGCCCTTATCGTCCCGGTCGATGATGAGATAAAAGGTATTGCCGCCCTTGGTCGTCACGGTGATGAACTGCTTGCCTACGCCGAAAGCGGAGCCGATGTCGTCCATGAGCATCAGATTGCCGTCCGGGGTCAGGGGCGCGGAACCTCCGGCAGCGACGTAATATTGCAGCAGTATCTCCAGCAGCCCCGCCATATCCGTATCGTTGCCGCTGGTTTCTGTCGGCGCGTTCATGACGTCAAGGTATTTGCCGTATACATAGCCGGTCTGCTCCGGCACGACCACCTTGTACCAGCCGTTGCTTTCCTCCAGCACCTTCACTTCCACACCGTTGAGCAGACGCCCGACCACGGTGTAATCCGTGCCGGGGCCGGTGCGCAGGTTCAAATAGGTGCGGACGTTGACCACCTTTCCGGACTGCTCCCGTTTGGCGGGAAGCGTCCAGCTCCGATCCCCGATGGTCACGGTATGGCTTCCGTCCGCATTCTCAGTCACGTTCACCGTCAGGGTCTGTCCGTTTGGGGTCTGCTCACCGGTATTCGTATTCTCCGGCTGTGTGGTTACAGTTGGGCTTTCCATGGTCGGGTCGCCCATTGTTGAATCGACCATATCGCCGCCTGCATAGGCCGTAACGGAAAAGACCGTCATGCAGAGCACGACGGCCAGCGTCACGGCAAAAAATCTCCGTTTATTCTTCATCCGTAAAATCCTCCGTTTTTCTGTATTCGTCGGGCAGCGCCGCCGTGGGACGCTTTTCCAGCATCGCCATCAGCGCCGCGAGCTGCTCGATGGTCAGCCCGTTCTCGCGGACGATGCCCACAATATCCGTGTTTTCCAGCTTCAGAATCTGCTCGTCCAGGGCTTTGAGCCGTGCGGTCAGCGATGTGAGCTTTTCCGCCAGCTTCTCGCGCTCCTGACGCAGCTTTTCAAGTCGCGGGTTCATAACATCCTCCTTTTTGCGTTGATATGGTTGTTGTTAAGGTAATCTGCCAAACTGGAGAAAATGGCTTCGCCAGTAGCTCGTGTCGATGGAAGCGTAGTGAATGGGGTCGCCGCAGTGGAGCATCCTGTTATTGCCCACATAGATGCCCACATGGGACGCGCCTGCGGTGTCGTAGGTCTTTTCAAAAAAGATCAGGTCGCCGGGACGGGCGCTTTCCGGGGAAACATAGGTGCACATACCCCGCAGCCCCTCCGCGCCCAGCCTGCCGAAGCTCCAATGCAGGCCGCAGTTGTTGTAGACATACGAAACGAAGCCGGAGCAGTCGAAGGAGGTGGCGGGCGAACTGCCGCCCCAGACGTAGGGGTATCCCAGATACTTTTCCGCTTCCTTGATAATGGCGGCGAACTGCTCGTCCGCCAGCGCCTCCGGGGGTATCTCGTACTTCTCATACTGGGTGTGGTAGTACCGGTTCACATACGGGGAGCCGGGGAACAGGTCGGGGCGGTTGCCCAGCACGCTCATATACACGGCGTACATGGAGAGCTGATCGTGGGACATGATATGCACCGGCACATGGGAGAGGTTGAAATTTTCCAGCTCCACATGGCAGATATAGTAGGTGTAGGGAACCTCCGCCTCGTACTCGTAGCTTTGCAGGTTGCCGTTTTCGTCGGTGTAATAGCCGATATGCGTTTCGGTGCGGTATCTGGTTTCCGTGGCGACGGTTTCCGTTAAGATATACTGCTTTTCAAACAGCGTCTCCAGAATCCCGCCTATTTCGTCAATCGTCCATTCTCCGCCCTTGAGGGCGGTAATCATGGAAATGAGCACATAGGGGTCGTGCTCGATCTCGTCCAGGTCGAAGTGGTACTCGTCGTAATCGTGGGTGCTTTCGTAGCTGTTCAGGTATTCCCGCAGCTCGTCCTCCATGGCGCAGTAGGCGGCTTCCGCCGCCAGCATATCCGCATCCTCCAGCGGATAGGTGGAGGCCGCAATGCCGGACACCCCGCCCTGAAACAGCGTGGAGCAGGAGGAAATGCAGGTCATGAGCAGCAGTATCGCGGCGGCGACGCCGCCCGCGATGAGGAAGCCCTTCTTGTGTCGGACGAAAAAGCTGCCGGCCTTTTTGCTTCCCTCGGCGGCGCGCTTTGCCGCCTTCGCGGTGGTCTCGGACGCTTTGACGGTATTCCTCGCGCCGTTCCCCGCTTTTGCGGCGGCGTATTCCTTTTTAATGGCCTGCTTCTGCTGCCAGCGGGAATAGGGGTTGGAAGCCCTGCCGTATTCCTGCTCGTACTGTTTGTTCAGCGCCTTGAGATTGGCTTTGTCTGCGCCGGCTTCCGCCTTGTCCGCCCTGCGGTAGGGCTTTTCCGCATGGGAGCGGTGCGCCGATTCCGCAATGCGCCAGGTGCGCTCCGCCGTCTCGGTCAGGGTGTTCGCCGCCTCCATGCCGGAGTTGTCGCCGCCCTCCTCCCGGAGCTTGCGGTGGACTGCGCTGCGGACGGTATCCAGCGGCGCTTTCCTTGCGGCGTGCGCCAGCTTGGAGGGCGGACGCTTTTTGTCCGCCTCCTCAAAGAAAAGGCGCGTTGTGACCTTGCCGCTCTCGGCGTCCACACCGCGCTTTTTGACCTTTACGGTTTTCTTGGGGATTTTCGCTTCGGCCTTTTCCAGCTTAACCGCCGCCCTGTCCGCCCTGCGGACAGCTCGTTCCAGCTCCGGCAGGGCGCGTTCTTCCTCGGTGAAAATCAGCCTTGGCGAGCGTTTTGCCATATTCATCACCTCGATTCTGTGGGGATTGGATCGTCATACGCACGCGGCAAAGACAGCCTGTTCGCTGGCGTCTTTGCCCTCTGCAACCTCACGGGGCTCCCAGACGCTGATTTTCTCCGCGATTTTCAGAAAATGCGCCTTTCCGGCAGGCGTGACGAGGGTGTATTCGCTTTTTGCTCCGTTGGGAAGGTAAAAATCTCTGGTCACAAACAGCGGGTCGTTGCGCTTGCCGGCTCTGACAAACACACGGTCGCTGCGGTGACGGTCTCTGAACACATACCCCTTTTCCAGCAGGTAGCCGATAAATTTCTTCTGCGGAACGCCCAGCTCCTTGGCGGTATAGCGGAGACAGGTCACGCTCTCGACTCCCACAAAGGAATCGTAGTAGCTGGCCTTCGGAGCCAGCCGCGCGTTCTCGGCCTCCGCCTTTTTCAGCGCCTCCCGCGCGGCGTTCGCCTTTGCGTTTTCCGCACGGAGCTTGCCGATATACTCCGAAATCAGCTCGGGGTGCTCATCCATCCGGCTAAGGAGTGCATCCGTCATATACGCGCCGTGCTTGCGGATGGAGGGCAGCACCTCGGCTGTCACCCAGCGCTTGAACTTCTTTGCGCGCTCCAGCTTGCTGGAGAGGATGAGACTGTAAAGGCCGGATTCGCTAATAAAGATAGGTTTCTGACCTCTGCCGATGGGGTCACGAATCGTTACCCCATCCAATTTATCCTCCCCATCAACATGGTCAAGCAAGGCTTTTCGGTGGTTGCTGTAGCCAAGGCTGGAAGCCACGTCTTTACCGACAAACCACGGGTCGCCATCGATCAGGATGCTGCGTACAGCTCCGAACTCCGGGTTTTCAAAGATCATCAGGTTGTTTTCCATATTCTCACGTCCTTTCTCAGGTTGATTCTGTCTGCACCTGCTCCGAGAGCTTGGTCGTGATGATTTTGTACAGCTCCGTATCCTTGGGGAAGCGGTCTACGAAGGGCAGGATCACGCTGCCGTAGAACAAAAGCCCCTCGCCCTCGGCGGATTGGGTCACATACGAGAGCTGATGGGGCGAGATGTTGAGCTGCTTCGCCAGAATCTGCCGGTCGCCGGAAGCCTGGTTGAGCATATACACATAATCGGAGTTTTCAAAGATGTTCTCCACCTCACGGCTGGAGAGCAGGTCTTTGACGTTCTGGGTGATGCCCGTGGGAACGCCGCCCCACTTGCGGAAGCGCTTCCATATCTCCACCGTATACGCGGCGGTCTGTTCCTCCTTCAAAAGAAGGTGCATTTCGTCGATATAGTAGCGGGTGGACTTGCGCTGCTCACGGTTGACGGTGACACGGTTCCACACCGCGTCCTGCACCACCAGCATCCCGATCTTCTTTAACTGCTTGCCCAGCTCCTTGATATCGAAGCTGACCACGCGGTTTTCGATATTCACGTTGCTGCGGTGGTTGAACACGTTGAGGGAGCCGGTGACGTAGATTTCCAGCGCCGTGGCGATATACTGCGCTTCCTTTTCATCCTGCCTGCGAAGCTCGTTGTACAAGTCCTCTAAAATAGGCATCTTTTCCGGGCGGGGGTCGCTCAGGTATTCCCGGTAAACAGAGCGCACACAGCGGTCGATGATGGTCTTTTCCACCGGCATGAGGCCGTCCTTGCCGCCGACAATCAGCTCGCACAAGCTGAGAATGAAGTCGGATTTCAGGCTCAGCGGGTTCTCATCGTCGCTGTAATTCAGGTTCAAATCCATGGGGTTCAGGTAGTCGGTGGAGGTGGGCGAGATCTTTACCACCTGCCCGTGCAGGTGCTCCACCAGCGGCCCGTACTCCGCCTCCGGGTCGCAGATGATGATATCGTCGTTTGTGACGAGGAACACGTTGGCGATCTCACGCTTGGCGGAGAAGGACTTGCCGCTTCCGGGCGTACCTAAGATCAGCCCGTTGGGGTTTTTCAGCAGCTTTCTGTCTACCATGATGAGGTTATTGGAAAGGGCGTTCAGCCCGCAGTACAGGGCTTCCTTCCCGTCCTGAAACAGCTCCTGGGTGGTAAACGGCACAAAAATCGCCACGCTGGAGGTGGTCAGCCCCCGCTGGATCTCGATCTGGTTATACCCCAGCGGAAGCGCGGACATGAAGCCCTCCTCCTGCTGAAAATCCAGCCGCGTGAGCTGGCAGTTGTACTTCTGGGCGATGGAGCCCGCCTGAAAGACGTTGTTGCCGAGACGCTGCCTGTTGTCCGCCACGTTCACCACAAGGAAGGTCAAAAGGAACATACGCTCGTTGCGGCTTTGCAGCTCCTGCAAGAGCTTTTTCGCCTCCGTGCCGTAGGTGGCGAGGTCGGAGGGGATAATATCCATATCGTAGCCGGAACGCACCGCTTTTTTCTGCTCCTCAATGGTCATTTTCTGCAAGTCGGTGATCTTGCGCTTAATGGTCTTGATTGCCTTTACCTGATCCACGGACTGGACGTGCATACTGACGATGAGGGAGCTTTCCATATCGAGAAAATCCGCCAGCATCCGGTCGTTGAGTTCCGGTGCTAAAATCTGCAAGAAGGATACGCAGCCGGTCTTGCTGCCCACGCCGAAGCTGCTGCCGGTCTTGAACTCAAAGGCGCTGGGCGCGATGAAGTCCTTCACCGACAGCCCGGAGGGAGCCAGCCAGTCCCACGAAAAGCGGAAGGGCTGCGGCTCGTCCATGTGGAGCATCCCGTGCAGCAGGCGCAGGCGCTCCATCCCGTTCAGGCTCTCCGCCATTACGCCCAGACGGCGGAAGTTGTTGAGGATATCCGTCTCGATGCGCTCCAATCGGGGCTTTGCCGCCTTCAGGCTGTCCGCCTCCACGCCGAAGGTCAGGTACTTGGTCTTAATAAGCCCGTTGTTGCCCCGTGCAAGCTGGCTTTGCAGCATCCCGGTGTACTCGGTACGGAGCTTGTCGAAGCAGTCGCCCTGCAAGGGGATGGCGATGCGCCGGGCGTAGGTATCCCGCGTGGCGGAGAGGTTGATGAAGGAGAGCTGGAAGCGAATGGAGGAATCAAAATAGTTGAGGAAATCGCACCAGCCGTCGAAAATGGCGGTCTTGTCCTCGTTCTGGTTGAGCTGGTAGTTGATATCCTGAAACTGCACGGTTTTCGTGTAGTAATTGTCCGTCACGCGGCACACGCCGTCGGGGTACATCCGCTGAAAGGGGATGCTGTCCTGGGCGGACTTCTTTCGCTTATCCTGACGCTTGGCTCTTGCAATCGCCGCGTCGATCTGCTTTCGCTCGGCTCGTGTGAGCTTTCTTGCGGGGGTTTTGTTTGTGGACAATCGCGTAGACCTCCTTATCCAAATTATCCTGCCGGTTCAGCAGGTCGTAGAAATTGTTCGTCCTGTATGGGCGCTGTTTGGGGCGCAGGAAGCATACCTGCACGATGTTGCGGATGAGCTTCTCCGGCGGCTGACCGTTCTTTTCGTACATGGCCAGCAGGAAGAAGGGCAGCATGACCAGCATCATGCAAAGGGCCGCCGCGCTGCTGCCGATATGGCCCTTGAGCAGAAAGAAAAGCGGTACGCCGATGAGCGCGCCGCCGCCGAAGCACAGAATCTGCCGTTTTGTTAAATTGAACATGACCTTGGTTTTCACCGCGTTCAAGTCCTTGGGTACGGGAACGTATGCCAAATTTCATCACCTCCGTCAGTGGGCATGGAACAGGCTCCTGGCAAGGGAGCTTGTCTTAAACAGCGTGAAGCACAGCAGCACCGTGTACCCCATGCACGTCCATATGGCCGCTGAGACGCTGCTCTCCACCACGATGTTCTGGATCAGCACCGCGTAAATCGCCACGCAGACGATGATGAGGAAGCCCTGAAAGCCCAGCGCCAGCAGGCTTCTGAGGTAATTCTGACCCATCTGCCCCCATTCCCGGTTGGCCATGGTCGCCATGGGGATGGGCGCGATGGAGGTCACGCAGTAGATCTCGATCATTCTGCCGTAGCAGATGATGAAAATGCAGATGGTCAGCGCCCACATGGAAAGATGCACGACCACGGACTCCAGCCACAGCCCCAGCAGCGACCAGACCTCCATTTCCGCAAGCGCTGCTTCAAATCCCGCGATATGCTCGTTGAACGTCAGAGACGTGTCCGATATGATGATGCCCGACGCGCTGTTGACAACGCTCTGAGCAGCCTCGAACACTCCCATGACGATGTTCCAGGTATTGGTGACGATGAGCACGGCGCAGGCGGTCTTGAATATCCATTTGAAGAACATCCAGGTGTCCACGTCGTGCATATTGTTCTTTTCCGTAATGAGCTGAATCAGCTCCAGCGTCATGACAAAGGCCAGGACAACGCCCGCGATGGGCAAAATCACATTGTCCGACAGCGTTCGGATCATGCCGTAGATGCTGCTGTTCCAGCCCTGGGGCGTAGCGCCCACCTGTCCGGCGATGCCCGCCACGCGGCTGTTCACGTTGTCAAACAGTCCGTTCACGTTGTCCATGATGCCGCTGATCAGCAGCTCCTTCAGCCATTCGGTGAATTTCTGCCATATCAAATCCAATGGGATTTACCCTCCTTTCCCGCAGCGCCCGCCCGGAGGGGCGGACGCCGCGAAGGATTCGTGCGGGCGATTAACCGAACAGGCCGGAGAGCAGGGGAACGAGAATGACGCCGATGAGCGCCACGCCGCCGCCCGCCATGAGCTGCTTCATCCCTTGACTTTTTGCTAATGTGTGATAAAGAAGCAATAGAAATGTAAAAAATTTTGCCGTTCCTATCCGGCACTTAGCTCTTGTGTCGGATAGGTCGGGCGGTTATTCGGGCAAGTCCACCTTGCCAACAAAAGAATAATAAATCTCAATGTCCTGTCTGCGGGTCTTGTTCTCGTCATAGCTGCACTCATGCACAACGATTTTCTCTACAAACTCCCGCAGCAGAGTAGGGGTAAGTTCTTCAAAGCTGGTATGCCGCCGGACAACATTCATAAACTTTTCTGCGTTCACGGTGGCTTCCTGTGCTTTGGAAAGCTCCGCTTGGATAGCAGCGGCTCTTTCTTTCAGTTCCCGTTGCTCTGCTTCATAGTCTGCCGACAGCTCTGTGAAACGCTCGTCTGATATGCGCCCGGTCACGCTGTCCTCATACAGCCGCTTGAAGATAGCGGATAACTCGGCTATGCGTTTCTCGGAGGCTTCCAGTTCCTTTTTCTTGGCGGCGTTCCTGCGTTTGCCCCCGTCCTCGTTCTGCTCAATCAAGAGTTTCATAAACCGGGCTTCATGCTTTGCCGCATAGCTGGTCACTTTCCGCAGATTGGAGAGTACACCAGCGGTCAAGAGGTCGGTGCGGATAAAGTGCGCCGTACAGTCATGGGTGCGTTTCTTGTAGTTGCCGCAGATATAACAGTCCTGCTTGCGCTTGTCCGTCTGGTATCGCTGCTGATACATCACGCTGCCGCAGTCCGCACAGAACAGTATGCCGGAGAACAAACCCACTTCATCATAGCGGTTTGGGCGTTTGCGCTGTTTGCGAAGCTCCTGCACCCGTTCCCATGTTTGGGTGTCTATGATAGGCTCGTGGTGGTTCTCGAAAATCACTTGCTTTTCCGGGGGATTTTCTACACTGTGCTTGACTTTGTAAGAGAGTTTTTCCGTCTTGAAGTTTACCAGACAGCCTGTGTATTCCCGGTTTTCAAGGATATGCACAACGGTATTGGTCGCCCACTTGCACTCATAGCCGGGGTGGTAGCGGCGGGTGCTGCCCGTCCTGCGGTATTCAAGCGTTCCCGGCGTGGGGATTTGCTGCTCTGTGAGCATACGGGCTATCTTGGTCGGACCATTCCCGGCAAGACAGAGGTTGTATATCTGCTTGACTACGGGTGCAGCTTCCTCGTCAATAATGAAATTTTCATCCTCGTCCATGAGGTAGCCATACACAGGCTTGCTTGTGATGGGCTTGCCATTCATGCCTTTTGAGCGTTTTACTGCTTTGATTTTCTTGCTCGTATCTCTCACCAGCCATTCGTTAAAGATATTCCGCAGCGGGGCAAAGTCATTGTCGCCCTGTGCGCTGTCCACTCCGTCATTGATAGCGATGAAGCGGACACCTTTCTGTGGGAAAATCATTTCCGTGTACATTCCCACTTGCAGGTAGTTTCGCCCTAACCTCGACATATCCTTTACGATAACTGTCCCGACTTTTCCGGCTTCAATGTCCGCAAGCATGGCT
>ENA-OZSP01000401-OZSP01000401.1-human-gut-metagenome-genome-assembly--contig:-NODE-401-length-13116-cov-8.985223_pt1 | contig 13116 bp, 8 predicted proteins | sample MGYA00243282_ERZ653973 | MGnify/ENA primary metagenome ERZ653973 (study PRJEB26926, sample SAMN06164457) | human gut metagenome | biome: ENVO:00009003; feature: ENVO:2100002; material: ENVO:00002003... | reverse complement strand
TTTCGTAGAAAATTCACATCCGGAGACCTTACATCGAGACATGTGTATCGCATGCTCCGGGAGTTCGTGGATTTTGCCAATGTATTTCACTAACTTTCAAGTTACATTACAAAATGAAATAAGATCTGCAAATCCTATACTCGATTTTCTGTTTTCATTCGTCGTTTCGCCTCATACATTTTGGCATCGGCTTCCCGGACCACATCGTCCATGGAATGGGGCATATTATGGGTCAGTACGGAATATCCCATGGCTACAGTAATGGGATGCTCGGAACCGTCCGGAAGCTTCAGAACTCCCAGAGACGCTTCGAAATCTCCTTGCAGCTTGAGAAATTCTTTTTCAGAATCGGCTGCGGTCGACAGAAATACGAACTCATCTCCGCCGATCCGGTAACATTTTCCTAAGGAACCGAGATGTGCCAACAGAGTATCCGCTACCCGGCGGATCATTTCATCACCGCTTTGGTGACCGTAGGTGTCGTTCACATATTTGAGGTTATTCACATCGTACAGTGCCAGCAACACATGAAAATTATGGGATGCGTCCAGTCTTTTCAATTCTTCCATATAGGAAGTACGGTTCAGCAGGTCAGTCAGGCCATCGCGATAAGCCAGACGGCTGAGCAGCTGCATGCGAACGCCTTCCTGATAGTTGGTCATGAGGCGCAGGGTAACCTGGACTGCTTCCATGATCAGGAACAGAAGCACACCGATCCGTGTGAAGAAGCTGGTCTCGGGAGCACTGCCGAACCATAGCAGCAGGATATCCAGTAGAACGCCAAAGCACAGACACAGAATTCCAAGGTTATGATATAGATTGTGCTTCAGATGCTGCTTTTGATTCTGATAAAATCCCTTGCCGATGGCGTAGATAACAAGCGCGATCAGAATGCTAAAAGTAATATGGGTCAGACGGAGACTTTCATGGAAGTCCTTGCGACCGGTCAGATTCAGGCAAAAACGTATACTGAAATCCATGACACTGATCAGACATGCTGCCTGTACCATCACAGGGGAGTACTCTGTATACATTTTGCCAAGGTACAGAAACAGTGGAATGGTGATCAGCATCATAAAAAGTTCTGCAATTGTATGATAAATATGGCTATTACGCAGGATCAGCTGCAGCATACGGTTATCTGCCAACATGTAGATACCAATATTCAGGGCAAACAATCCCAAATAAAGCATCTCACTGCCGATGATGTGCTTCTTGTGTAATGGCAGATAAAACAGGATAAATGCCAGACCAAGATGGGCGATCAGGAAGCTGATGCCGAATCCGGGTGCCTTGTCGCGGATGCGGCTTATCAGGATATCTTCACTACGTCCCAGATACATATCATTGATTTTGCCACTGCCGTCTCCGTAAGGATTATCGATCACCAGGGTGAGCGTGCGCCCGGAATCTTCCCGGTAGATCGGCAGAGAGACATAAGAGGCTCCCGGTGTCTTGCCGAAGAAAACTCCCTCCGGCTGCATGGTCTCATAGATCTGCCGGTCGTCTATCAGGATCGTCACATTGGAACTTTTATAAAAAAAGAAAAGTGCCATGTCGTGAGTCAGCGCAGGAAGCTTCTTGGTCACTGTGCAGATGCCGCTGATATGGGAAAAATCAACGGGGCGTCCATCGGAGGTGGTCCAGCCTTCTGAAAAGTCAATATAATCCGATATTGCCGGCTCACGGTTCTGCCTGGGCAGACTGTAGTACAGTACCGTAAAAATCACAGAACATATGATCAGGAAAAACAGTCCACGTGTAATGAAATATGAAGTTTTGTGATTGTTCGTGTTAGTATTCATATGAATTATATTATAGTAATCAGGTACCATAAAAGTCAATGTCTGTGTTGGTCAGATCAATGTCAGATCAATGTCAAAGATAAAAAAACGTTGCAATGGGTGAAAAAGTATGCTATTGTGATTTTGTTGCCGCTTTAGTGCGGTAAAGATTTACTCTGGAGAGTCCTTCCACGGAAAGCAATTATCATATTTCCGTATAGAAGGCGCCGAAGGTGTACGGCAGTAAAGCTGCCAATCTCTCAGGCAAAAGGACAGAGCATCTATATGCTTATTCCCATTCTCTTCGGAAGAAATCAATCTACGATAGGACGTCACAAGAGGTGACGGAAGGAGAGGGAATATGTTAGACATGATTAGTAACTTTCTGACCACAGTGGATGATTTCGTCTGGGGCATCCCCCTGATCGTCCTCATTCTGGCTACGGGCCTTTTTCTCACAGCCAGACTTCGTTTTTTGCAGATCACGAAGCTTCCCCATGCAATCAAACACTTAATTGCCAATGAAAAGTCGGGCGAAGACGGCGAAGTATCCAGTTTCGCGGCACTGTGTACGGCATTGTCCGCTACCATCGGAACCGGTAATATCGTTGGTGTGGCAACGGCTATTGTAGCAGGCGGTCCCGGAGCTTTGTTCTGGATGTGGATCGCTGCGCTGGTAGGTACGGCTACAAAGTATTCCGAGTGCCTGCTGGCGGTGAAATATCGTGTGGTAGCAGAGGACGGACACATCATCGGCGGTCCCTTCTACTATATCGAAAACGGTATGGGCAAGAGCTGGAAATGGCTGGCGAAGATCTTCGCTTTTATGGGTGTATGCGTAGGATTGTTCGGTATCGGAACCTTTACCCAGATCAACGGTATCACCAGTGCGGTACATAATTTCTTCGATGCAAATAATGCACATACCGTACAGCTCTTCGGCATGGACTATTCCTGGAGCGTGGTGATCTCCGGAATCCTTTTGACCATCTGCGTGGCACTGGTTGTTATCGGTGGATTAAAGCGTATCTCCACCGTGGCACAGGTCATCGTTCCTTTTATGGCAGTGACTTATGTAGTAGCCTGTCTGTTAGTATTGATCTTTAATGTAACTGCCATTCCGGCAGCTATCGTAACCATTGTACAGAGTGCGTTTGGTATGCGTGCCGTAGCCGGCGGTGCTTTGGGAGCGGTTATCATGGCAATGCAGAAGGGTATTGCGAGAGGTATTTTCTCCAACGAAGCCGGTATCGGTAGTGCACCGATCGCAGCGGCTGCAGCGCAGAACGACTCTCCTGCCAAACAGGGTCTGATCTCAATGCTGGGTACCATCATTGATACTCTGATCATTTGTACCATGACCGGTCTTACGATCGTAATTACCGATTCCTGGAACGTAGGTCTGGACGGCGTGGATGTTACCACCAGAGCTTTCCAGCAGGGGCTGCCTTTTAACAGCTCTATTGCATCCTTTATCCTGATGGTATGCCTGGTATTCTTTGCATTTACCACGATCCTCGGTTGGGATTACTACAGCGAGAGATGCCTGGAATACCTGATCGGTCAGAAGCCGAAGGCAATCAAAGTATACCGTTGGATCTACATTGCCTGCGTATTCATCGGACCCTACATGACTGTTAAGGCAGTATGGACCATCGCAGATATCTTCAACGGTCTGATGGCGATCCCGAACCTGATCGCACTGTTGGCATTAAATGGTGTTGTGGTGGCTGAGACCAAGAAATACCTTGACAATGCCAAGAAAAAGTTTTAAAAAAGTTCTGTAGCCCTATCACGCGGGAAAATCTATATTTTTCTCGGAAGTGTAGAAGTGAGGAACTATATGAAAGATCTTACAAAGGGCAGACCGTCAGTTTTGATACTGACGTTTGCCCTTCCTATTTTTTTGGCCAATTTATTGCAACTTACTTACAGTCTGGCAGATACCCGCATCGTAGGTACTTTTCTGGGAGATAGTGCCCTGGCGGCAGTGGGGGCCACGACGACGCTGAGCAATCTGATCGTACAGTTCCTGATGGGAATGTGCAATGGCTTTGCTATTATTTCGGCACAGTGCTTCGGAGCGAAGGATATGGACAGATTGCGCAGATCCTTAGGTAATTCTCTGGTGCTTGGCCTATTGGCGGCTGTGGTACTGACGATTGGAGGGCTTGTATTTTTGCAGCCGATCCTCAGATTCCTGAATGTGCCGGAAAATCTGCTGAATACAGCAACACAGTATGTATCCGTGATCATAGCGGGGCTTGTTATTACTTTATTATATGATGTATTATCCGCGACCTTAAGAGCAATCGGAGATACCGTGACCCCGCTGATCGTGCTGGCAGTGTCGGTGGTGCTGAATATCGGAGGAGATCTGCTCTTGATCGTGGTGCTGCATATGGGAGTGCTGGGTGCCGCAGTTGCTACTGTGCTGTCGCAGCTGATCGCTGTGGTGGTGTGTGCAGTCTATCTGTGGAAAAAGTATGAAATTCTGCGGATACGTGTGGATGACCTGAAGCTGCAGGATGGCGGAATGCTCCGCAATATGTTAAGTTCCGGTCTTTCCATGGGATTCATGAGCTCACTGGTCAATATCGGTACATTGACATTGCAGACCTCCATCAATAGGCTGGGACAGAATATTATCATTGCCCATACGGCAGCCCGCAAGATCTCCGAGATCTTCATGATCATGTTCAGCGTCTTCGGTCAGACGATGGCGACTTATTGCGGACAAAATCTGGGAGCCGGTAAAATCGACCGGATCCGCAGAGGAATCCTGTTGGCAACCGGTTATACCTGCATCTGGTGTACGCTTAACATTGTGACCGCTTATACCATCGGTGACTGGCTGGTATGGCTGGTCACCGGCAGCAAAACTCCGGAAGTGATCTACAATGCCACATTATATCTCAAGGTAGATACACTGTTCTATTATGTGACAGCGGTAATCTGTATTGTGAGAAACTCCATGCAGGGACTGGGAGAGCGGATCGTACCGCTGATCTCCAGCTCTCTGGAAATGATAGGGAAAATTGTGATCGCGGCGACGCTGGTTCCCATGTTCGGATACCCGGGTGTCATCGCGGCGGAGCCGATTGTGTGGTTTATCATGATCATTCCGCTATTGATGAAGATACTGCGCATGCCGGTCTGGAAACAGAAAAACTTAAAGGTTTCGTAAACAAAAAGAGTTTTTTACTTAACGTTGAGGAAAAATAACCAAATTTGATAACAAAATACTTGTAAATTTGTCGAATTGTATTACTATATGGAAAATGCTACAATAATTTCACCGAGAAAATACTTAAACGTTTTCGAGATGGAACGAATGTGATAAAGTCTTTTACAGAAAGGCAGATGTGGTAAGCATGAAGAAGACAGAGAACAAGAAAACGAAAGTAAAAGGGAAAAAAAGGCCATTTTTCACAATTTCCAAAAAGATACTGGCGCTGAGTCTTCTGCCGATGATTATTGTGTGTGCATTGGTGGCGACCGTGGGCTCCAGAGCTTTAGAAGCAGGCATCGAGAAACAGATCGAGAAAGCATTGCAGATTGTAGGCGTCAGTGTGGACGAGACTTACACCAATCTGTATGAGGGAGATTACACCAAAGATAAGGGAGGCAAGGTGCGCAAGGGAGGCACATCTATTTCCGGGGAGACGCAGCTGATCGACGGATTGCAGGAGAAGACGGGATTCCAGGTGTCTTTCCTGTACGGGAATATGCGTCTGATCACAACGCTGACGAAACCGGAGGGAGGTCGTATCAACGGTACAGGTCTGGAAACGGAGATCTACGAGCAGATCCAGACGGGAGAACCGCTGTTCCTTAAGGATTGCGACATCTCTGAAGTGGATTACTATGTATATTATCAACCGCTGATCAACTCCGATGGTTCTGTGATCGGCGCCATCGAGGTGGCAACACCGGTGCAGGGGGTACAGGACACGATTCATACGCAGGTGAAGGATATTATCCTGATCGCTGTGGTATGCGTTCTTGTGGCGGCAGCGCTGGTAAGCGTATTATCCCGCAGCATGGTGAAGACCATGAAGAAGACGAAGCATTTCCTGGGCAGGATCGTGAACGGAGAACTGGATGCAGAACCGGATGAAAAGCAGTGTCGAAGAAAGGACGAATTGGGAGATGTCTACCGCATCTCTGTGAAATTGCAGAAGACGCTGCGCACCATTGTGACGGATATCAAGGATTCCGCGGATGATCTGACAACATCTTCCAACAAACTGATCAAGATGGCGCAGGATACCCAGGAATCGGTCCACGATGTATACCAGGCAGTAGGGGAGATCTCTGAAGGTGCCAGGAACCAGGCGGACGAAACAACGGATGCCAATACGAACGTGGTACGTATCGGCGAACAAATCGAGTATATCTCCGACAAAGTGAATTCTCTGACGGATTATGCCGGCAGGATGGCAGAAGCGGAGAAAGCTTCCGAAGAGATCATGAAGGAATTGAACAGCTCCAACGAGAGCACCAAGGAATCTGTCCTGCGGGTAGCGGAACAGATTAAGGATATGAACGGAGCAATTCAGAATATCACCAAGGCAGTATCCATGATTCAGGATATTGCGGACGAGACAGATCTACTGTCATTGAATGCCAGCATTGAAGCAGCCAGAGCCGGGGAAGCGGGAAGAGGCTTCGCAGTGGTGGCAGAGCAGATCAGTAAGCTGGCTGACCAGTCTAAGCGCTCCGCAACTGAGATTGAGCAGATCATCAAAAATATCATGGAGTCTTCCGGCAGAATGGTGGAGATCATGGGTGAAGTGGAAGCCAACATGAATCACCAGCAGAGCAAGTTAGAGGAGACCGGTGTGAAGACTGCGGCAGTAGCGGATGGTGTGGAGAATTCCCTGCAACATATCGGCGGTATCCGGGAGAAGATGGATGTCTTAGGACAGTCCGGAAGTGCGATCCGTGATGTAGTGGAAGGATTGTCGGCAATCTCCGAACAGAATGCAGCATCCGCAGACAGTACCATGCAAGCGGCTCATGGAATGAGTGATACCATGACAGAACTGATGACTTCTTCTGAGAATCTGCTGGCATTAGCGGATAAGTTGGAAAAGGTACTGGATGTTTTCAAGGTATAAAGAGGGGGCCGGAAGTTGTCCGGCAGGGAGATAACATATAAATGACAGAAAATGCAGTCCGGTTTTCATAGAAAACCAGACTGCATTTTCGTGTGGTTTATTGACGGAGATACCATCATGAATTACAATATAAGGGATGTAAGGAATGAATATATCAGATGGGAGAGAAGGAGAATGCAAATGAAAGAGTTGGAACGAAGTAACCGGGTGGCCATGATAGCCCATGGCGTGATCAATGCATGTATGCTTTTTATTAGCGTGATCGGATTCGTTGAGCACACAGTATCGGCTCCGGTATTGGTAGTGCTAATGCTTCTTGGAATCATACCGGTTTTGGCAGAATTTATTTGTTGGAAGAGGGATCATGCGACCAAAGCTATAAAACATCTGTCACTGATCGGATTTGCGTTGTTTTATACGGTGCTGCTTTTTACGGCACAGTGCAACATGGTGTATGCATTTGTAATTCCCATGATGTTTGCAGTCATGCCTTATCATGATGTCAAGGCATTTGTACTTATTAATGTGGGGACGGTGGTAGAGAATATCCTGGTGGTGCTCCTGGGAGCCACACAAGGGGGATTTGGTTATCTGGGGCAGGACGCAGGATTTATACAGATTTCGGTAATGATTCTGCTGTGCATTACATCCATCTATGCTACCATATCCAACCAGAAGAACACCGATGAAAATATAGAGAGCATTACAGCTGCGCAGGACCGTACGGAAGCAACCTTACGTGAGGTCATGGAAATGAGCAGCCGGATGGAGACTTCAGTAGCTGATATCACAGCGGAATTGAATAAACTGGAAACTGCTTTTGACAGTACCAAAACAGCCATGGAGGAGGTGTCTGCAGGTTCCGGGGAGTCTGCAGCGGCGATTCAGCAGCAGACGTCCCAGACGGAGGCTATTCAGGAAAAAGTAAATACTGTGGGTGAAGTGGCAGAGACGATCGGAAGCAATATGGAACATACGATAGAAATGCTGGATGCCGGAAAAGAAGAGATGGCAGGTCTGAAGGAACAGGCAGAAGATTCTGCAAGGAACAGTGAGCTGGCAGCACAGAAGCTGGAAAAGCTGGATCATTATATGCAGGAGATGCATTCCATCGTGGAAATCATCAGCAAAATAGCTAATCAGACCAGTCTTCTGGCGCTGAATGCCAGCATAGAAGCAGCCAGAGCCGGTGAAGCCGGCCGCGGTTTCTCCGTAGTGGCAACGGAGATTTCGGGAATGGCCACCCAGACAAAGGATGCTACCGGCAACATCGCGGAGTTGATCCAAAATGTATCCGGAGCGATTGGAGAAGTGGTGACGGTCATCCGTCAGATGATAGACGGTATCGGCAGCCAAAGGGAAGGAACGATGCGTGCGGCGGACAGTTTCACGGCAATTGAAGACAGCAGCTATACGATCGTGGATAATCTGGGTGAGATGCTTCAGATAGTAGAAGCTCTGAAAACAGCCAACCAGGAGATCGTGGATTCCATTCAGACAATCTCAGCGACTACGGAAGAAGTGTCTGCCCATGCCAGTGAGACACTGGAAGCGGAAGAGAGAAACAGAGAGATTCTGCAGAAAATTACTGAAAATATGAATTCTATGGTAAAAAATAAGTAACGGTTCCTGCGACAGAACGGACAGGATAGAAACAGGAGTGACAGAATATGCATGACAACGGGGTGACTTTACAGAAAAAGGTGTTACAGAATCTGGATATACCGTATTCGTATGAACTGGCAAAACGAATGGAACAATACCGTTCACATCCGACACTGGGGTATCGCCCGGCGGGTTCTAAGGCAGAATTTGAGACCGGAGAGATGCTGAAGACAGAAATGGAAAAAATCGGACTGTCAGAGGTTACAAAGGATGCTGTGACGGTAGACGGTTGGGAATTTCATAAGGCGGCGTTAAGCTACACGAATGCAGCCGGGGAGACTGTGTCAGCAGAGCTGGGAGCCTATCAGACAACCTTTGTCACCGATGGCCCGAAGGAATTTTCCATGATGCATCTGGGAAAAGGAACGGAGACGGACTATCAGGGAAAAGATGTCAGGGATAAACTGGTATTGGTGGAGATTAACCAGAGAGATGAGTGGTGGATCAATTATCCGGTATACCAGGCATATCTGAAAGGAGCCGCTGCCCTGATCGCAGTGCAGAGCGGCGGCTACGGCGAAATCGACGATGAAGCTCTGAATGCACAGGATATCGCCGGACCGGAGGATGCTCCCGCTTTTTCCATTTCCAGAAAAGATGCGGCCGGCCTGCTGGAGCTGCTGCGTGATCAGGAGGAAATAACGGTCACCTTTGATGCGGAATCCAGGGTGACCAGAAACTGCACGACTTATAATATTGTGGGAAGGATTCCCGGAAAACATCCTGACCGCATGGTGCTTTTGTCTGCGCACTATGACTCCTATTTTGACGGATTCCAGGATGACAATACAGCGGTCGCTCTGATGTTTGGTATTGCAAAGGCGTTGCGGGACAGTGGCTTTCAACCGAACAATACCATTGTGATCTGTGCCATGGCATCCGAAGAATGGGGAGTTGTGGATTCCAATTTCGACTGGTCTACGGGAGCTTATGAGCAGATATTTACCGCACATCCGGAGTGGGTAGGGAAGGTAATTGCAGATCTGAACTTTGAACTTCCTGCACTGGCACATGGCACCAGAGCGAGGATCCGCAGCTGCTATGAATATGTCAGCTTCCTGGAGGAATATCTGGCGGATCTGCCGAATCTGACGATGGCCTATCCGGAAGAGACGGCAGTGACATCTCCGATCGAGACCTGGTCGGATGATTTTTCCATGGCGATCGCAGGTGTACCGTCCATGGTAAATGATTTCACCGGCGGAAGCTTTATGGAGACCCACTACCATTCCCAGTTTGACAACGATGAGTTTTATGATGAACAGGTATATCGTCTGCATCACGAGCTGTTTGCCCTGCTGATTCTGGCACTCGATGAAACGGCAGTGGTACCGTTGCAGTTTTCACCGGTGGTGCAGCGGATTCATAAGGGTTTGGAACAGTGTCGGGAGATCTGCTACCGCGCTGATGTGGCTGGGCAGCTGGGAGAGAAAAAGCGAGTTTTGCTTGAAAAAATTGAGGAACTGGAGACTTTAAGTGACCGGGCACTCAGAAGATGCCGGGAAGAATATGAAGCGGTAGAGGAATACAACCGTAACTACAAACACTTGCTTAGAGATGGAAAATACGACGAGGCGGAGGGACTTTTCCGGCAGACCAGACCACTGGAACAGAAGCTGCTTGCAAGGTTCAAACAGGAGCAGGACGCTTTTGTGCAGATTGACTGGTACGGAAATGTGTTGTATCCTCATGAGATATGCAGTGCAAATCTGAGACTTCTGGGCGGAGCGGTGAGAAATCTGAAGGAACAGAGACTTTCCTCCGCACTTCGTAAGCTTTATCAGGTAGACAACAATGCCTATGCCTTTAATTTTGATGAAGAAGTATATAGGCATTTTACGGATTATGTATTCCATCAGCCGAAGGATCGCCTGAAATGGGGTTACGGAAGGCTGCCGGAGCATGAAAATCTATATGGAACGGTCAAGCAGCTTCTCCAAAAAGAAAAACAACTGGAGACGTTGACAGGATCCGGTATGAAGGAAATGGACTACCGGGAAGAAATTACCAGCCTGGAGCATGCATGCAGCAAGCTTGTGGTCAGCCTGATGAATATCGTGCAACAAATGGAGAAATCTGTGACAGAGATATTCGAATTGTAATGATGGCGAGAGCAGAGCACGGAACGATCCACAGACAACAAAGCTGGGGACTGACATCATCATAATAAGGAGATAACAGTAAATACAATTATGGAAAGTGATAAGTTATATCGTGTGCAGAAGGAAGATCTTCCGAAAGTGGAGAAAATGCTGAATCAGTGCTTTGCACACGATCCGTTGTACGAGACGCTGATTCCGGATCCGGAAGTCCGTAAAAATCTGATGCCGGAGCTGTTTAAATGTGATATGGATGAATTTTATGCGACCTGCGAGATCTTCGCAGACAGCGCGGACCTGAACAGTGTATTGGTGGTATCGGATGAAGCGGAGCCGTACAATGTATTTCAGTTCTATTTTACGGAGGCCATGGCTGCTTTGCAGACGGATTCCTATCTGATCAAGGAGGATCCTTCGTTAAAGACATTTCGGAATTTTATGAAGGGCGAGGATTATCTGAATTCCAGCTGGACGGATCAGTTGCATCAGAATCAGCGACTTCATATTATCTATCTGGCAGTGGATCCATCCATGCAACATCACGGAATTGCGGCAGAACTTCTGGAGGAAGCCATTGACTATGCCCAGAAGCACAAACTGATGATCTCCCTCGAAACACATAATCCAAAAAACGTGGAATTCTATGAAAAGTTCGGATTCAAAGTATATGGTGTGATGGAGAAGAATTTCCCGTTAAAGCAATACTGTCTGATCCGTGAAGTACAGTAATATTGCTGAAAATTTCAGAAAAATCCGGAAACGCAACTGCCGGTTGACAAAATTTCAAGGGCACTTGGTAGTTGTCAACCGGCTCTTTAGTTATGATTTTCCTATGTCGACGATCTATGTGTGCACAAGAAAACATTAATAAAAGAAGGAGAGAATGAAAATGATCCTGTCAGAAAAAATAATAATGTTGCGTAAGAAATATGGGTGGTCCCAGGAGGAACTGGCAGAACGCCTGGACATTTCCAGACAGTCTGTATCCAAATGGGAGAGTGGAGCCTCAATCCCGGATCTGGAACGCATTGTCGGTATGAGCCAGCTGTTCGGAGTTACTACGGATTACTTATTAAAAGATGAAATGGAAGAGACGGAATTCGCCGATGGAATGACACCGGAGATCACAGAGGGAAAAGTGATCACGGTGGAGGAAGCCAATACGTTTCTGGAAGCTACGAAAAAATACGCTGCCCACATTGCTCCGGCAGTATCCTTATGTGTGCTCTCTCCTGTTGTATTGTTGTGGCTGTTGGGAATGGCAGGTGCCAAAAGAGGAGCAATCACAGAAAATGTTGCGGGAGGAATCGGTCTTATCGTACTGTTACTGATGGTGGTAGTTGCGGTAGCGGTATTTCTTCTCACCGGAATCCCGTACAATAAATATGAATATCTGGAAAAAGAAAAGCTGACACTGCAATATGGGGTGTCCGGAATCGTGGAAAAAGCGAAAGAGACCTTTGCGGGAACCTATCGTATCTGCATAACCCTGGGTGTGGTATTGTGTATTCTGGGAGCAGTTCCTCTGCTGGTGGTATCTGTTTTCTTCGGGGATAATGGTTATGCGGTAATCCTTGCTACGGATGCTTTGCTCATTGTAGTGGCGATCGCTGTATGGCTGTTTGTATGGTCCGGTATTATCTGGGGCGGTTTTCAGAAATTGCTTCAGGAGGGAGACTATACGGTGGAGAATAAGGCAGTCAACCGGAAGTATGAGCATGTGACAGCAATTTACTGGTGTGTCTGGACAGCGCTTTATCTGGCTATCAGCCTGTCGACGATGCGTTGGGACATTACCTGGGTTGTATGGCCTGTGGCTGGAGTGTTGTATGGGGCACTTCTGGCGTTTCTGAAGATAAAAAATCAGAAAGCAGAGCACGAATAAGCGGATTTCAAGGGGAAATACGGACGGCGTGAAAAAGGAGCGGAATATTATATGACAGTGGTATGCCTTGTGATACTGGCAGGAATTTTCTGGGGAGACTTCTTCTTGAAAAATTACATAGAGTCACATGAGAACGAGCGGGACGAACGAGTAATCTGCAAGGGAAAATTTCTGATCCGCAAGCATCATAACAAAGGCATGATGCTCAATGCCGGACAGAAGAGAAGGCGTCTGGTGGCCGCTGTTTCACTGGCGTTTACACTGATATTGACCGTTGTCTTTATTGTGAGTCTGGGGCATCGAGGCAACAATTTGCTGCGACTGGGTCTGGCGCTGTTGCTTGGTGGTGCATTCAGCAATACCTATGACCGCCTCCGCAGAGGTTACGTGGTGGACTACGTGAGTTTCCCGGTGAAATGGCAGGCGTTCCGCAAGATCGTCTTCAACTGCTCGGATTTCTGCATTATCATCGGTGCGTTGCTATCGGCACTTGGAATGCTGTAAATTGAGAGTTAGTGAAATAATCCCGTAGCCCTTGGCAGGGTATAAGAAACGCGGCA
>ENA-OZSP01000353-OZSP01000353.1-human-gut-metagenome-genome-assembly--contig:-NODE-353-length-14071-cov-4.437571_pt1 | contig 14071 bp, 7 predicted proteins | sample MGYA00243282_ERZ653973 | MGnify/ENA primary metagenome ERZ653973 (study PRJEB26926, sample SAMN06164457) | human gut metagenome | biome: ENVO:00009003; feature: ENVO:2100002; material: ENVO:00002003... | reverse complement strand
AAGTTACAAATAATCTATGACACTGACAAATAATCAGTTAGCTATTTTCTGAGTAGCCCTACTTAAATAAATGGGGCTCAAGTCGCCATTGAGGAGAACTTCTTATTCAGTTATAATATTACAAATATCAGTGCGAAAATAAAGAAGGCATTGAATAGAGAACGTAGCAACGTTGGGCGTGCTGCGTATTCTGATTCTGTCAAAAATATATTATGTCAGTCAAAATCAGAATCAGTGCTTTATTTATTGGCCAATGAACTACACAAAATATCATTAGGCGAACACAAGGATGAATTAGAATGGGTAGATGTAGCATCTCATGCGACAAAACGATTAGAAAGTGACAAGAACACGGTTTTTGTTACTGCTACGCAAATTTCTGTCATGTCGAATCAAGATAGGGAAATATTACAAGAAAGCGGAAAAATTATAACGGTAATCCCTGATAAAGTATTTGGCAAGGTGTCAGAATCCGTTACAACGATAAACACGATAACTCAAGAATATCAAGACAGCTTTCATTACGAGTATGTTGATTATTCTGTTCTGTCATTTTCTGAAAAACGTGTCTTTGATTTACGTTCAACAGTGATTTCATTCCTCAAACGACACTCATTTATTTATGATATTCCTATTAAAATATCCGAAAGTATCTGCCCTGATAGTTTGGGTAAGGAAACTTATGGAGTTTTTACGGACGGATGCATAATAATCAAGCGCAATGTGCTAAATTCGGAGTCTATGTTTTTGGGGGTACTTATTCATGAATTTGCTCATGCACAACATAATTACCACGATAATTCAAGAGATTTTGAAAATGATTTGACAAATTTTCTTGGATTTGCTATGCTCGATTTGGAACAATGAAATTCGGATTTAGAACACCATCATTCAAAAGTAGCCTCTCTGCTGCAACAAAGGGGGCTGCAAAACGCGCCTTGATGCGTGAGATTATTCCTTATTACGGCAAACGTGGTATGGGCTGGTCTAATCCGAAGAAAGCGGTATATAACCACTTGTATAGTATGACAACGGCCAGTCCTGTTGATTTGCTTGCAAATACATCAAGCCGCAGAGCAAGGTCTACAAGAAAAATCCCGCAGATTGATTATGAGAGCAAGGCAAATGCCTTGTCGATATATAAAAGAGGATTGGAACAAATTAAAGTGCCAATGGCATTGTTGGGCTGTATAAAAGATGATATTTTGAATGATAGTCCGATGCATAAATCTATCCGTCAATTAAATACTATTGTTACTCGGTATTTGAATAAATCAATGAACTGTGGATTTGATTATTGTGATATGTGCGAAGTTCGTTTGCATGAATTAAAACGTATCAATCCCGAAGTTAAGGAGATATGTCTTAATATCGTGGAGTGTATAAGAATTGGCGTTTCTGCTGACGATATTTTTGCAACCCTATTATCCAATAAATCCTTAAACTCACTCATAAACGAACATCAAGCGGCTGATAACATTATTACTAAAGAAGCAAGCCATAAACCATCATTTACACCAATTGCTTCTTCCTCATCTCAATATCAGCAACCAACAAAAAAAGATTTGCAAACGTGGGAGGTCGTTTTGCGGTGTATAGGAGCCGTAATCGGATTTGGACTTCTTTTATGGTTGGCAATATGGCTAATCGCCGAGTTTGTGTTCCCTGCAATCTTATTTGGCTTAATATTCTTGTCTTTCTTATTTGCCAAGAAATAGCTTGCCTGCAAAATGGAATAAAAAATTTTTCTGACTCGCACCCCTGCGCCACAGAGAGGGCGAGGCGTTACCCCCGGCACCCCTTACAGGGCTGACCTCAACAATCATCAGAACTGACAAGGCGAGGCTTCCGCAATCCGTGGAGGCTTCGCTTTTATTTGATGACTCTGCTATGATTCTATGGGTCAAAGATGGTGGGTAGTGTCGCGTTTGGCTACCCTTTGGCTACCTGATAAAATAAAAATAGCTGAAAACCAAATGATTAACAGCTATTTGTAGTGCCCAGAACAGGAGCACGAATATTAGATTATAATGGAGTAAGATGATATTTGACTAAACTCTTGACATTGCCATAATATGCTGTATTATATTATGTTGTCGTAATTTGGATGATTTTGGATAATTCGGTAAATCTATCTTGATTTAGTTAAATCCAATCTCGGTTGACACGGCGTTGACACGAAAACTGTTGTGTATGTCAACCGTATTGGCTAATTTTGCGTTGGATATAATAATCACTCTCCTATGGCAACACTCACTCGTAATATCACGAAGGGAACCAACCCGATGGGGAAGGCGGAGCTTCTGCTGCGCCTTTCTGTATCGCGTAATCTTGTAGTCCGCCTGAAGACCGGGCTATGGATGGATCCCTCACGTTTTGACAAGGGAACATTCTCCCTGCCCAAAGACCCGGCGGCACGTGCCGAGATTCGTGCGATAGAGGATAGACTTATCGACATTGAACGGTTCCTTATCAATCTCTGCGAGAAAACACCGTCTGATACGCTGACAAAGGATTTCGTTGTAGCGCAGTATGACTTGTTTCTGCATCCGAAACCGGAAAAGCAGAAACGGCAACCGCGTGAACCTAACTTCTTCGACATATTTGAGGATTACATCGAAAAGAAAAACATATCGGAATGGCGCATCAAGCATCTGCGTGTTTTGAAACGCGCACTGATGCGATATGAGCTGTATGTCCGGGCAAACGGGCGTGGCCGCTATAAAATCAAACTCGATGACTTTACTGTCGATGATGTCAACAGTTTCGAGAAGTTCCTGCGCTCCGAGCATAAAATCCATGAGAAGTATCCCGAAATCTATAAGGCGGTTCCGGCAGACACCCATACAACAAGAAAGAAACCTAAGCCCCAGCCCAAGGGAGACAATACTATCATCGGTCTTTTCGGACTGATGCGGGCCTTCTATCGTTGGTGCAGAGACCAGGAGCTTACGACCAACGACCCATTCGCCAAATACAACGGCAAGACCACCGAAGTGTATGGCACTCCCTATTACATCACTCTTGAAGAGCGTGACAAAATCGCCGATTTCGACCTGTCTGCAACTCCATCATTGGAGGTGCAGCGTGACATTTTCATCTTTCAGTGCCTTATCGGATGCCGTGTGTCAGACCTTATGGCTATGACATCTTCAAGCATCATCAACGGAGCAATCGAGTATATGCCGCAGAAAACTAAAGGCGATCGACCACAGGTTGTCCGTGTGCCTCTGAATAGCCGGGCAAAAGCATTGGTGGAGAAATACGCCGGACGCGATGACCTGAACGGCAAACTGTTCCCATTCATCAGTTCTCAGAAATACAATGTAGCCATCAAAAAGATATTCACGACCTGCGGAGTCAATCGTATGGTAACGGTTCTCAACCCTACAACCGGGGCAGAAGAAAAGCGACCTCTGAATGAAATAGCCAGCAGTCACTTGGCTCGACGCACCTTCATCGGAAACCTCTACAAGAAGGTCAAAGACCCTAATCTCGTCGGCTCACTCAGCGGTCACAAAGAAGGCAGCAAAGCCTTCGCCCGTTACCGCGACATCGACGAGGACATGAAGAAAGAACTCGTCAACCTCCTCGACTAACTTCTCTTTTCCCCAGCCCCTATACATAGGTTCAGTTCATCGGGCATATATAGTGCCCGAACCGAACCAAACCGATGAGAGAACGGAGAATTGTTGACTCTTCTTTTCGGTGGAACAGTATTATACAAAGCTGATAATCAAAATAAAATTCGTAGTTTTGCAATATGGAAGCGAACAACTCACAACTTGTAATATATCAGGCACCGGACGGAGATATGTCTATCGATGTAACCGTCCAAAATGAAACGGTATGGCTAAGTCAGGGACAGATGGCTGAACTTTTCGATAAAGACCAGTCTGTTATTGCCCGACATATCTCCAACGTTTTCAAGGAGGGCGAACTGGAGAAGGAGAGTAATATGCAAATTTTGCATAATACTCTGTCAAAGTACAAGCCTACACAAGTTTACAGCCTTGATGTGATTATCTCGGTGGGATATCGCGTCAAGTCGAAACGTGGTACTCAATTCCGCATCTGGGCAAATAGGGTGTTAAAACAGTATCTCCTGCAAGGGTATGCCATCAATGAGCGGATTGCCGTACAGAAATATGATGAATTGAGCCAGTTGGTGAAGGTGCTTGGGCGCACTATACAGAATCAGGAGAAACTGACGGATGACAGCCGCTCTCTGCTTGATGTAGTTGTCGATTACACATACGCACTTGACACCCTCGACCGCTACGACTATCAGGAGTTGAAGATTCAGGATACCACTGGCAAGGAATCATTCCATGCAACATACGAGAATGCGATGGAAGTCATCCACGAGTTGCATGATAAATTCGGTGGCAGCACACTTTTTGGCAACGAGAAAGACGATTCATTCAAAAGCTCCATCGGCCAGATATACCAGACCTTTGGTGGCGTTGACCTTTACCCTTCGGTAGAAGAGAAAGCCGCCATGCTCCTGTATCTCGTCACGAAGAACCACTCCTTCAGCGATGGCAACAAACGCATTGCCGCCACACTGTTCCTATGGTTTCTCAACGGCAACGGCATTCTCTATAATGAGGACGGCTCCAAGCGTATAGCCGACAACACCCTTGTTGCCCTCACTCTGATGATTGCTGAAAGTCGCACCGAAGAAAAAGATACAATGGTCAAAGTCATCGTCAACCTCATCAACAAGAACAACTGATAAATTCCCGATGCCAGACACTCTTAAGAAAACAAATCATTTTCGATGCAACCTTGGTCTTTTATCCAAAAATTAGGCATTGCGGTTTTGAATTCGGAGTCTATGTAGTGGCATTGTTCTTTGATGATACCACGGCGGCGGATGGCTGGTTGGAGGCAATAGGTGTCGAAATCTTCGAGGTCTACCTGTGAAACGCTTGTCCAGTGTGGAAACAAGAGTTTCATGTAGCCAACGGCAATTTTCTTAACGGCTTTTGAATCGCGCGTATCTGCATCCTTGTCCTTGCCGACAATTTGGTCATAGAGTAGGCCATAGACATTTTGTGTCCGCATCGAGTGAAGAATCTCAGAGAAGTACTCCACGTTCATTGTCCACCCTTTGTAGATGATGCCTTCATTTATTCGCGGCAGATGCCAGCCTTCAATGAAGCAATGGAAACGGTCAAGGAGAGCCGACTCTCGGAATGATTGAGGAAGCGAGTCGAAGTAACGAAAGTTGAGCGGTCGCTTGTTTGAGTCCAAGGGGATATTGCCCATCAACATGAGACCACACTCTGAGGAAAACTCGTTATTGTCTATGGTTGTTTTACCCGATTCGAGATAAGACTTGAGGGCAGCTTGGATTTCGGCAGGTTCCTGAAATATTATGGTCTGTATTTCGTCGAAAGCGGTGAAATCATGATTCTTCATGATGCCGTTCTGCTGTCGAGCCTTGTCATAGAACAGTTTGGCGCGAGTGACTTTGCCGCCGCTTACAAGCCATCCATATTTCGAGAGATTGCCGAACACAAATGACTTGCCAGTGCCTTTTGGTGCAAGTTCCACGGCATTAAGGCGAGGTTCTACAAAGATAAGCAAACGTGAGATAAACTCAAGTTTTTGGGTCATCGAATCAAATCCGTCTGCATCATATTCCATCGCGGACAGGAGCACGTCAATCCACTCGCGAGTAGTGAAAGCTTCACGAGCATTGCGCAGATAGGTTACGTCAACCGACTTGTATGGCTTAAACGGCTTGTAATCCACCATTTCAACGTGGTTCTTCTTACCGTCATCGTCGGGTAGAACCGACAACTTTATAATTCCCCACTTCTCTCCATCGACTAATTCCCCGGGATGCTTGGCATAGACATATTCCGGTATGACTCCCTCTGTGGTTTTTATGCCCAAATCCGGAATGCCAAATCTGCGAAGGCCCTTTACGAGGTCAATGTAGACAATGAAGCGGCAAAGTAGTGTGACCTCCTTACCTTCGCCCAATTTATCTTTGACCTCTGTGCCCTCTTTCGGAATGACTTGGTCAAGGAAGACTGTCAGTTTCTGACGGTCAACAGTTCCGTCGGGATTGATGTATCGCTTGAGCAAAAAGTCCTTTACAAAAGATGGAAGATTTCTGCCGGCAAACAATGAGTTAGTCGATACGGGATCTTTGAATATGGCCATCGGAGCAAATTGCTCGCGTATCTTGTTTGAAATGGTGGTCTGCATGGTTTGTGTTTAGAAGTCGAATAGGTCGGCATCTTCGGATGCGCCAGTGGATACTTTGATTGTGAAAGTGTCGTATTTTGTGCCGTTGATGTTTAGCGTAACCTTGGTGGCAGTATCAACAAGGGTTAGCCGTTCGCTCTCAAACAAATCGTCACCTGTATTTTTAACGATATAAGGCACTCCGTTGTAATCTATTGAGGGATTGTCTATTGATGACAGTCCTTTAATCCGGAATCGAACTACAGGGTTGGTGCCTTTTATTTCATCGTCAATGAGAGTAACTGTGAAATTTGTGGCGTTCTTATGTGATGACAAAATTATTATTGGCACAAGAACTTCTTCGGGGGTGCAGCCGCCGTGTGCTCCATGCCCGCGATTAACCTTCGAAGTCAGCGAGCGGTGTGTTAACGAGCAGATTGTCTTCCGATCATCAAGCTTAATATAATTACTGTCATCAGCAATAGTACCTGAGGTGATTTTTGCCAAGCGTCCTTCGTGGTCGGATTCAACCCCGGCAAGTTTCATGCCATCCTCGTATTGTGAAAGGTATGTCAAACCATGGTCGGATATAAATGCGATTTTCTTACCATTGTAGTTTGTCAGCACATCAACAATCGCCTTCTCAACAATGGCCATCTCCTCAATAATATAATAGGGAAATGCATGGTGACGGTGGGCAAACTCATCGAGACCTCCCACCTTTGGAAGTTCCGAACCTTCCGATAAAAGTGACTGCAGCTTAGGTTTGTTGGCCGAAGTGGTTGTGGGTAATTCTGCTGCCGCCACATATATCTCGTTTAGATAAACGTGTTCTTTGGAATATCTTGCGATTATATTGCGAATGAAAGGAATCCAATCAATGCCAAGTCCGTCAATCCAGTAGAATACGTCAATATCCTTACGATTGTGAAGAATGGTGCGAACAGTCTTGAACTCATCTTTCCAGCTGAGGAAAGCTGATGTATTGGCATTTTTGGCGGCCAGGATTTCGCGTACTGACGTCCCCGACATATCGGCAATTTTTGATTTACGATAAGCGTCAATGTAGTCGTTAATCCACTGCTTTTCTCCACTGAGGTCGTTTAGACCAAGTGGTTGTAGATAATGGTAAAGACCGGGGTATATGTCTTTGATTTCAACTGCCTTGACACAACCTTTGCCCACCCAGTCGATAGCTAGCTGCATTTCATCTTCTGAAAGAAGGGTAAGTAGCTTCATGGCTGAATAATAACCGCCTTGTTCAGGAGATGCTGCAATCGCCTGGAGTTTGGCTTTCAGCTTCTGACGGGCCATGTCAGTGATATTGACACCATGCTTCCGAGCCAAATCGATTGCCTTTCGCCGTTCGGCGATATATTGCTCGCGATTGGGTTCATCGAATATCAGAGTAGCGATGTGCGAGAATAGTTCCGCCTCCGTATATTTGGAGCAGGCATCGAGTGCTTTGGATATATATCCGTTCCCGGATGAAATTTTTCGGAAATAAAGAGCCAACAACCAGCGGTCAAAGCCGTCCTCGCAGTCAAACCAAGATTTTATGAAATCAAGCCCGCTGTCGAGAGTAAAGGTGTCGAGCCGTTCCTTGACAAATTCCTCGAAATTAAACGAAGTAATATCGATATATCCCGCTAGTAGTTCCCAATTTGGCATATCCTCCTCGCTTGGTTCATCCGTCAGACCGAAGTCCAGCCCAAGTCCCGCCGTCAGAAATTGATAGGCGTTTCGGCATTCAACGTATGTAAAAGCGTTGTCGGGCTGCGCATGACGTGCGTTTTTGAATATATTGGGCGAAGTACAAACAATCGTATTCCTTATCTTATCGCCTTTCTCCCAAAGGGTGAGCCATTCATGCAAATTATGTACTACTGTATACAGGGAATCAATTCCACCCACGTTGTAAGTGGTACCGTTGGTAACGACTAAACGATAAAGACCCATATCGGATCCAGACTTATATTCCCATACGAAGGTGTTTGCATCCTTCATAAAGCGATTCATCTTTCCTTGCATACCGACTATCGGTATATAAAGACGTACATGCTCTTCTTGTGCATCCTCTGGCGCTTGGGTAGCTCCTATGGTTTTTACGATTGCATCGAATTCAGTAAAATCCGTGTTGTCATAGAAACGAGCCATTTCAGAAAATGGGTAAATGACGAAGTCATTTATAGGTATTTTTTTGACAAAGTCACGGATGGCTTTGGAGAGTTCTGTGTAGGATAGGAATGTATCGGGTAAATCTTGCTCGAGAAATTTATGTATTGACTGTGTGAAAATTCCATCGGGACGATTTACGATAAACTCGTTGAAGTCAGCAAAGTTATCAAAAAGCACAAAACGCACCGGGTAGCGGTTGTACAGAGCTGCGTTTGCGCCTGTCCATTCCTTGTCTTCCTTTATATGGGCGAACAGTTCTTCGAGGGAGGTGAAAGATTTGTGCATAGTTATTCTTGATATGGAGTGTCTTCAAGAATCTTGTCGATTACAAACTCGTAACCGAGGTTCATAACCTTATCTATTATAGCTCGCAAAACTTCGGGTGACTGAACGCTATCTATATATTCACGTGCAGAAACTCTTTTTTTTGCCATAACCTGAGGGTCGCCTTTTAAAGCTTGGTGCGCTTTGTCCTTGGCGTTCTTTGCTTCTTCCTCAAGTCGTTCAAGTTCCTCTGCGATTTTTTGCTGTCGTTCGCGCTCGGCAGCCTCCTGCTGTTCTTTCTCGCGGCGACGGCGTTCTTCCTCTATTGCCTCGCGTTCTGCGATGCGCCAACTCATTAATGCCTTGGCTACTTCTTCTTCAGTCCAATAGCCGATGGTCGATTCAAGATACTTTTTGATATAATCGTAAGCGTTCTCGAATTCCTCTTCTTCGAGTTTTACATCTTCTTGCTTGAAGAGAAAGTTTTTGAATCCATTCTCAAAGTTTCCGGGCTTGTTGAGTATATCGGGCATATCTGCACGGAAACGTTCGAGCAGTTCGAGGGTATCCTTGACTAGCGCGATATTCTTAACATCTTGCTCTTTGCATATCGCTACGATATTGTCAAAGAGCCGGCGCAGGTCATCGTTCATGGTAATTGCAGGATGCGAATTGATAAACTCGTCGTCCATGTATTTCAATGCCCACATAGGGAAGCCTTTCTGCTCGAGAAAAAGCATAGTGATGGAAAAACGTGCATCCTTAAGGCTTGTTACGTCTGAATACCCCTTTAGTTTGTCGAGTTTTAGGGTCTTGACAAGTGCTTTGCACAGTTTACCTTCTTCCGGAGTTTGGAATTTGAAAGAGAGCTTATTGCTAGTCTTTCCGTTTTCCCATACGCGGAAAAGTTCTGTGACGGCCTCCATTAAGCGTGCCTGGTCAAGCGGTTTGCCAAGAGTGTCAAAGATTTTGTTTTCCCATCCGCGCAATGCAAAAGCCATCATAGCCGCAGATGCGAAGTTGCCCGACAGACCATAAGGAGGTTTTACCAAATCGTCAAATTTATCAACGAAATTGAAAAGCATCGATTTGTCGGCATACTTAATGCGGTTCTGCACAAAGTCAAATACCATCTTGAAAGGATGATTCGATGGCGCATCAGATTTCCAATTCAAGTTGTCGTCAAGGCAATCCTGAATGAGGTACTGGATATGGTTTCTTGGATTAGGCAGAGAGGATATGTCGCCCTTGGTGGTTGCCGACATTATTCTTGTAATGATGTCTTTGGAAACTTGCGGATTCCAAAATGGCTGCGGTGCCTTGTCGCGAAGTGCGGTCACGGCATCGGGGCCTCCGGGGAAGATAAACGGAGCAACGAAATCATTGATTTCAGAGGTCATTTTCTTGGCCGATATGGCTCTTTCTTCACCATTGACATATATGGTGGCGTTCTGACGTTGTGCGGTGGTAAGCCAGTCTTCAATCATCTCGATGGCGTGATCGCGATGCACATTTACCTGTTCAATAAGACCATGCTGTTGTGCTACTGTATAGTTAGCCATATACTCAATGAATCGCGTATATTCCTTCTCTCCAAACGGAGCGTCGAATACTATAAATGCGATATCACGAAGTTCCTTGTCTCCCTCTTCTTTTGCCGCCAAAGAGGACTCTTGGGCAAATTGACGAAGATGAGCGACTTCTGCATGAGTCTTTCCGAAGAGCAGTGCCAGATATACGTTGCTCGAACGGGCATCGCGTTTGCTGCGTTTGATTGAATCTCTGAGAATCGAATCGTTAGTGGCCTCAGAGAAGAACTCAAACGATAGGGGGCGTTTAGCCTTTTTGAGACTTTTTTCAAAAGCCTTCTGTGATGTATTTGCGAAACGAAGTATGCTTGAAACGAATTTGAATTGTTTCGAGTCATTGGCAAGGGTCTCTTTGAGTTCCTCAATCTCCTTTGAGGGCAGAGCGGTAAACTGCACCGAGTATATGCCGGTCGGAGTACGTTGTATGATACCTTCGTCGTTGAACCATTTGAGCACTTCGGGCAACTCGTCTGCATATTGTGTCCCGGCAAAAAGATTGAAAATATTTTCTTCGCTCGGGGTGACAAGGTCGTTGTTGTTTTCGCCAGATATGTTATTGAAAGCATTGAGCAGAAGAATGCCCTTGAAAGCGGCGAAAGCGGCCGCACTATGGTTGGCAACGTGCGAACGATAATTACTGAAACGCTCAGTTACTGCTCCATAGTTTGTAACGTCATCCTGAAATACCTTGAGCACAAAATCCCACAGATAGTCGGCCGTTACCGTAAGACGATTGTTGAAGGCATCCTCATTGTCAAGAAATTCCTCCATCTGGGTATTCTGACCGATAAACTCGAATACGCTTCGGCTCGATGAGCCTACCACTGTGGCGTAATGCGTCGCAAGATTGGCAGTGGACGGATGTATCGGAAAGAGGTTCAATAAATCGGAACGGGTTTCCTGTGGGTCATTGCTCGATTGGGTATATATGTCGAGAAGGTCGCTGTTGAGAGTGTAGAAGTAGTTCCGCATCGACTCGTGACGCTCACGGTCAATTATCTCGAATTTGCGTGACATGATGCGGAACGCCGACACCGACTCCATATTATATTTCATGCGATGGTAGCGACCATCGGTCTGTTTGCGCTCCTCGATGCCGAGTTTATCGAAGGCCGAAGGGTGCGAAATGAGAAAAAGAAACGAGTCATTTTCCTCATTGGCAAATTTCTGAACGATAGTCTGCAGTGCCTTGAGTACCGATATACCGAGCGAGTCGGACATTACATCGGTAAATTCGTCCCATATGATGAGCAAACCCTTGTAACCATATTCGGAGCGAAGTTTTTCCTGAACCTCAATGAGCCATGAGCCGATGTTCTCCTGCCCCAGCCGTATATTGATGCTTGCACCACGTTGGGCAATACGCGCCTTTTGAAACGTGCCCATGTCCCTGTTCGCTAACTTTGAAATCAGCGCATCACGTGTAGGAGCAACAGATGACAATTGGGAAAAACGGCTTATAAGGTCATCCCATATGACCTCATTCTCACGAACGTGGGCAATAAGTGCATCGAAGTCGGTGTCTACGGGACTTTCAATTCCATGTTCCCTAAGTGCCTTTGCTACGGCGGTTTGAATTACGAGCGGAAGGTCAGAGACGTGTGACATGTCACGCAGACCTTCGATTTTGACCGGTAGCAACCGCTTTTCTTGGCGTAGCTTAAATATTTGATCGCGGATAATCTTGAATTTTTCGTCACCATATTCTATGTTTACCCAATGTTCTATGGCATCGACAGGGTCGCATAGCAAGTGGGTGATTACAGCTACGGCATGGCTCTTGCCAGTGCCGTAGGTGCCTTCAATCCAGAACGACTTGTGCGAATCGATGTCATTGCCCTTTACAGCTCGGAGTACGGTGCGAAGTACTCCGTTAAATTGCTCGTTGGGAATGAAGCTCTCCCACTGGTTGCCCTTTTCTTCTTCGATAGAATACGCGGCTTTGCCTCCACGTTTCTTTATTATGTCGTTATATTTGCTCGCCATTGCTATGAGATATCGGTCTATTCAATTAAATCACTCAGTTAGAGATTCCAACACTTGAAGTGGTGTAAGACCCGGTTTAAGGGTAATGTGGTCAAGCCCCATATTGAGTTCGGCGGTCAACACTCGATTTACGTCCGATGATAATGCGCGTAGTTTCTTCGCGAGATCATTCTTTGAGATACCGAATTCCCGGTATAACCCCATTTTTTCATCAGGCTTATAGAAGTCTGAAACGCGTACCATATCAGTGCCCTTAACTTCTGCATACCTATAAATTGAATAGGCAACGGCTTCGGGCGTAACACTGTTATAATTTGCACGTTTGTAGTTACTGCTTTTAGAATCTGTAGGTGTTAGGACTTCAAATTCTGTTCCTATTGGAGAATATTTGAATACTTGTAAGAGTGCCTGAAGTGCGTAAGATATTGTGGTCGGTTTGAAAGTTTCGCTATAATAATCAAGAATAAGCATTTCTAGTTCCTTACGTGAAAGAACAGTAGAAGGTGCAATTTCCTGAACCAGCCATTTCATTAGTGGATTGTTATAGGCTAGATTGATGTGGATAATTTCCCAAACAAGTGTGTCATTATCCTCCGCTATACTTTTCAGCAGTTTTCCGAGTTTTGTTAAGTTTCCCTTTTCATCTATCAATTCGGCATCTTTAAGCCAAGCTTTAAAGCTAGGGACTTGCTTAACGCCAAGAGAATTATCTTTCCAAAATGAATCGGGGTCGTTCAAAAATTCTTCCACCCAAGCTTCCTGTATTCCAAAGGTGCCGTATGCTGAGATTTTTGAGCTTGATTCTGTATTTCCCATTGTTGTAATTAAAGAGTCTGCAACAATACATCCGTGCTGATGGTAATCCAAGCACTTCAGACAGTGTATGCACTTGGAATTGTCAATAGATATTTCAGGACATGTAGAGAGTGCGCCCGTAGGACATTCTATTTCGCAAGCTTCGCAATTGATGCAATAGGCCGATTTATAGAGAACTCTACGAATAAAATATCTAAAACGGATATGGTTGTTGTCGTGAATTGTAAACTTTATTGAATTGGAAGAATGTTTTTTTATATCGAAAGTGAAATTCTGATTGTCGAACTGAATTATGCCACTTCCTATACCATTCATAAGGTTGGCAGTGACTTTTCCAAGAACCGGCAACCAATCAAATATCTTTTTCTGTGGTTTCGTGATAATCGCTGAAATCTCAGTTGCTGTGTTGTTGATTTTCACAGCCGTTTGATTCCCTACATTTGTTCCGCTTGAGCGCAATTTCCATCTTCTATCTCGAAGATACTCTCCTGCATTTGGAATTTTCCGTTTTGAAACGATATTTTCAATACGTGATAGGAATGGTTGTAAATCATCGTGGTAGACTTTATTTACAATCATGTCATCCCATGGAGAGCCAAAGGGACACAAGATGCAACCTACACGAGGTTTCCCTACACGATATGCGGGATTAATGGGAAGACGGTACAGAAATAAATATATGAATATTTCTGTGGTATTCCAATTTAAAATTGGTCTGGCATTTATCACAAAAGAGTGTTTGACGCCTTTGCCGATTCGATTATAGCTACTTCGTCGAACCGATTCTTCTGCTCTCACACCTTCAAATGCAAGAACCTTTGCTTGCTTATTACCATCGACTTTAAGCGAACGGTACAGGGGAGCAGTTTTCATGACGGAGCAGCACCATCGATGCGTGTCGGATGGTGTGCCTATCTTATCCCAATAGTTGAGGACTGACTCGTGGTTGCGAGTAGTTGAGAATTTTAGCGCCGGGAAGCGTTCGCCGTAATAGCGTTTTACTTCCTCGTAGAGGTCGAGCGAAGGGGGGAGCT
>ENA-OZSP01000326-OZSP01000326.1-human-gut-metagenome-genome-assembly--contig:-NODE-326-length-14873-cov-13.199622_pt1 | contig 14873 bp, 13 predicted proteins | sample MGYA00243282_ERZ653973 | MGnify/ENA primary metagenome ERZ653973 (study PRJEB26926, sample SAMN06164457) | human gut metagenome | biome: ENVO:00009003; feature: ENVO:2100002; material: ENVO:00002003... | reverse complement strand
TTTTTTGAAGAGTCAATGTTAGAGCAGTTGCACTGATACACTCACGAAAATATTAATACCTTGTCGGTACGGAAAATGTTTTCGGCGGTGTTGGTGATATATCTCACTGTGTTGCTTTAATAATAATCAGTTTATCGACAATCTGAGGCTTTCACGTTTTGTGAAAGCCTTTTGCTGTTATATAAGCCCGAAAATCTGAAATGCCGCAATTCCGCTTATGCAGACAATACTGCCGATGATATTGAGCGGCTTTGTGCTTTCCTTACGGATAAGACCGATAAAGAAAAGCGCTACCATTATCATAGGCTGTATGAATGAATAGTTGGTCATACTTGTGGCGATAACGGCATTTTCAAGCACAAGTCCGATTGCGTTCGGTATTTTGGTCAGTGCTACAAATGCACAGCCCTTCGGCTTGTCTTTTATCATCCTTATCGGGTGAACGAAAGGCACAAGCACGGCGGCAAGCAGGATAAGTCCGAAAAGCAGGGCAAAGTATGAGGATATGTACGGCGCAGACGCAGTGATAATAAAGCCGTAGCCGAACTTTGAAAGCAGATAGAAGAACAGCGGTACAGCTATTTTCTTATAGCTGATATGCTCTCTTTCCGACCGTGCTATCATAAAAAGTCCTACGGCGGTGACAACTATCGCCAGTAGTTTTAAAACGCTGAATGTATCCGTAGCGGTTATTATATCGGTCGCATAGGACGCAAACAGGCAAAGACCAAGCCACGCCTTAAGTTCGAATGCAGACATCTCGGTAAGTACAAGTGCAGACATCTTGAATTCAAGCAGCTTCGACACCATAATTAGAACAGCCGCAAGCACAGACTGCCAGCAAAGCTGTAAGTGCATATCGGAAAAGGGCATAAGCGGCAGTAAAAGCACCGCTGTAGGCAAAGCCATTAGAAAAGTGAACGAATTGCCGTCAAATTTCAGCTTTGCGATGGAGTATTTGTCGCTGAGACCGCAGACGGTGTAACAGGCGACAACGAGAAGCATCAATACCATAACGGTTATCCCTCTATATTCTTCTTTATTCTACTATAGTATATTCGAGCATTTCATAGTGCAGCTTTGTGCCTATGTCACTGCCGGGCGGTAAAAGCGCCAGTGCAATAAACAGCGTTTCTCCGCTTATTTTTTCCGTAAGTGTGGCGTATTCTCCGCTTATTTCGGTAATAATGTAATCTTTTGGCTCCATAGTTCAGGAACTCTCCTTCTTTTTTGTTTTACTAACTGATTTTATCACAAAAAATTAATTATAACAAGCCTTTTTTACTTGAAACTCATCTTTCGATATGTTATACTATATTTCATCGAAAACGATTACCTTAAAAAAAGTCGTTTTTAGCTAAAATAAAAGTAAAAGAGCAACGGAAAGAAAAGAAAAAACTATGAGAGATCTAACAAAAGGAAGCATAATCCGGCTTATGCTCCTGTTCAGCCTGCCTATTCTGCTTGGCAGTCTGTTCCAACAGGCGTATAACCTGGTCGACATTATAATTGTCGGAAAAAAACTCGGTGAGCTGTCGCTGTCCGCCGTAGGTTCGACAACGGCGGTGGTGTCGCTTATGTTCAACATTATTAACGGTTTATGCACAGGTTTTGCCATACCTGTTGCAAAGCACTACGGTGCTAACGATATGAACAAGGTGCGGCGCACGGTGGCAGGAATGATTACATATTCTGCAATAATTACCGCTGTAATCATGACGCTGTGTATAGTGTTTGTTGAGCCGCTGCTTACTGTACTCAATACGCCGGCTGAGATTTTTGAACAGGCGAAGTTGTATCTTACGATAGTGGCAGGCGGACTTATAGTTACGCTTATATATAACCTTGAAGCGAACATTCTTCGTGCTTTGGGCGACAGCATAGTACCGCTGATAATACTTGTAATTTCAGCTGTGCTGAATGTCGGACTGGATTTTCTGTTTATATTCGGATTCGGTATGGGGGTTGACGGTGCGGCGCTTGCAACTGTTATCGCACAGCTTATCTCCGCTATTGTCTGTTTCGTTTATCTTATCAGAAAATGTCCGTTTTTAAAGCTCGGCAGGTCTGATTTCAGGCTTCACGGCGAGGAGATAAAAAGCCTTCTTGCTTCGGGGCTTGGAATGGCGCTTATGTATTCGATAGTTGACATAGGCTCGATAGTTCTGCAAAACGGCATCAACGGGCTTGGAACGGGCATAATCTCGGCTCATACCGCCGCCAGAAAGATATTCAGCTTTACTATCATGCCGTTCTCGGCAATCAGCGCAACGCTTGTGACATTTGTAAGTCAGAATCTCGGTGCAGGCAAGTTTGACAGGATAAAGAAAAGCATAAAATACGGTCTGCTGATAGGCTACGGCTGGTCGACGCTTGCGGTGCTTATTGTGTATCTGTTCGGAGAACAGCTTGTGCTTATGATAGCGCCTGCGGATAACCGTGAAATTATAGATACGGCGGTCAATTATCTGAGGATAAATGTGCCGTTCTACTATGCTCTGAATACGCTTTTGTCGCTGAGATGTACACTGCAGGGACTCGGAAAGAGCGTTGTTCCGATAGGAGCAAGCATTGTCGAGATGATATGGAAGATAGTGACTGTAGTTGCGGTTATCCCCGTATGCGGTTATTTCGGCGTATGTATATCTGAACCGATCATATGGACGGCAAGCGGACTTCTCGTTGCGGTTATTGCAATAAAGACGCTCAGGACATTTGAGAAAGCGTAATATTGCGTTTAGATATTTCAATTTTCGGCATTTTAGTTTTTTTTGAAAAATATTTCAAATAAATGCAAAAATCGCTTGCAAAATTGTTAATATAGTTGTATAATAGATACATTAGTAGCGTTAATGCTAAGAAAGGTTAATTTTATGAACATCTGGCACGATATTGATAACGAAAGAGTAACTCCCAATGACTTTTTAGCTGTTATTGAGATCTCAAAGGGCAGTAAGTCAAAGTACGAGCTTGACAAGAAGACGGGAGTGCTTATACTCGACAGAATACTGTATACATCGACACATTATCCCGCAAACTACGGATTTATACCCAAGACGCTTGCTGACGACGGAGATCCGCTTGATGTGCTTGTTCTGTGCAACGAGCCACTTGTTCCGCTTGTGCTTGTACAGTGCTATCCTATCGGTGTTATTAATATGATAGATAACGGAAAGATGGATCAGAAGATAATAGCTATCCCGTTTGAAGATCCCAATTATAACTCTTACAGAAGTATTGAGGGCTTACCCTCGCACATCTTTGACGAAATGCTGCACTTCTTCAAGGTATATAAGCAGCTTGAGGGCAAGGAAACTGCGGTCAATGAGGTAATGGGTCACAAGGCTGCGGTTGAGATCATCAAGGAATGTATAGCAAATTACGATGAGGTTTACGGTGAAAAGTACAACAACATTGATACTGGCAAGTAAATCTCCACGCAGAATTGAGCTTATGACGCTGGCAGGCTTCGATTTTTTATCCGTTCCTGCCATAAAGGAAGAGGAGATACCGGACGGTACATCACCGTCAGACGCAGTGCTTATGCTATCCCGACAGAAAGCAGAGGAGATAGCCGAAAAATATCCCTATAATACGGTTATCGGAGCGGATACTGTTGTGGCGCTCGGTAACGAGATAATGGGCAAGCCTGAGAATGAGCAGGATGCATTTGATATGCTGAAAAAGCTGTCAGGCAAAACACATACGGTACTTACGGGAGTATGCGTAATTTCTCCCGATAAGCATATACATTTTTACGAAAAGACCGAGGTGGAATTCTATCCGCTCGGCGACGATGAGATACGGCAGTATATAGCAAGCGGTGAGCCTATGGACAAAGCGGGCGCTTACGGCATTCAGGAAAAAGGCGCTATGTTTGTAAAACGTATAAACGGCGATTTTTACAACGTTGTAGGATTGCCTGTAGCACGGCTTGCAAGAGAACTGAACGCTCTCACAGAAAATAATCTTCAGTGAAAGGACGCAAAGGTATGTTATTTTTGAACAACGCATTTACAAAAGATATTACGGAGTACGACGGAGAAGTGCTCAAGGAAGTAAAAACCGTAGACGGAAAGATATATCTTTCAAACGGCGCTATCATTAAAGAGGGTGTTGTCGGAAAATTCTTCGACATTGCCACTAATGACAAATACGGTACTGTATTTGAGGCTGACGGTCCCGATGAGATCGGTCCTATCGTTGGATTCGCTCCTGTTACGGGCGATTCCGCTCCCGATTATTTCGCATTCTGATTATCGAAGCTAAACAAACTGCGGCAGAACAATACGCTTTGCCGCTTTTTTTCTTTTCCGTTTTTATGACTTTGGTTGGATTTGCCGTTTTTATAAACAAATACTTGAATTTTATGCTGAAATATATGTTGCATACAACTGCTATTTGTGTTAAACTTAATGCAAACAAGGAGGAATTGATATGGAAACGGTTTTTTCAAAGCAGTTACAGATGCTCAGAAAGCAAAGCGGTATCACGCAGGAACAGCTTGCAGACAAGCTCGGCGTTACCGCACAGGCAGTATCAAAATGGGAAAACGGGAGCTATCCCGACGGCGATTTACTGCCTAAGATAGCGGACATCTTCGATGTTTCTATAGACAATCTTTACGGCAGAGGAGAGGAAAAGTGTTCGTTTGAACAACAGGTTGTGAATCATATGCGGGCTATAGCCGACAGCAGTCAGGATTCTTCTGCCGAGTGGCTGGAAAATTACCTTAATATAATCTGGGCTATGCAGCTTACTGCGTGGCGTGAATGCCGCTATTACTATGGTATTCCCGATTTTAAAGATTCAAACGGCACGGTTGCTTCCGAGTGCACCTGTAATACAGGTGTGACGTATATGCGGCTTAATAAGGATTTCCGCTATTTTACATTTATAGAACAGCCGGAGAGCTTCGCAAAACAGTTTTCGGATATTGATAAGCTGTCGGAGCTGTTCAGGTTCTTAGGAGATAAGATGAATTTAAAGGTGGTAATGTATCTTCTTTCTCTTGATAACGGCGAGGTTGTAAGCGCATCAACTATAGCTATATATCTCGGTTATCCCAAAGAAAAGATTGAAAAGGCTCTTCAATATCTTCTCAGCATAAACAGCACGAATAAAGAAGTGCTTGAAATAAGTGTCCTGCGACCCGACAACCACACCGAAAAAGTGTACGGCGTGCGGAACTTTATGCCTGAGATGATCGTTTTGCTGACAGGTGCGTTTGCCGTACTCAATCAGCCACACGGCTATTCGACAAATGTAAACAACCGTGATTATCCTTTCTTTGACCGAAAGGATATGAGTTTTATAAAAATGGGAGAGAAAAATGAAGAAAAATAAAGAGAAAGAAAAAAACAGCAATCCTTATCATAAGGAATACGGCGTTTTCAGCAACAGCATTCACGCATTAAAATCAATGCTAAGCTATTCGCACAGGTTTATACCTGTTATAATAATCAGTGTAGTCTGTGCGCCGATAATGCAGTATCTGTGGTCGTTCATATCAAAGTTCGTTATTGATATGATAACTTCAGGACAGAGTGTTACTGCGCTTGCACTGCTTATGGGCGGATTTACCGTAATACAGATTACGGCTACTATGCTGAATCTTTACGGCAACTCATTCTTTCACATTTATATCGGAGCAAGATTCAGGCAGATGGGACTTAAGAACCGCAAGATAATGTCGGTGGATTACGGCTATCTTGAGGACAAGGACTTTATGGACTGCTATCAGAAAGCAGGAAACGCCTGCAACAGCAATAACGAAGGCATAGAGGGAATGATGAGAGGCATTGTGCGTCTTCTCACGCTTATACCGATAATCGTTGTCGGTATCGCCATTCTCGGTACGATGAATATTTTTATCGTTATTGCTATTCTTATCTGCTCGGTACTTCAATTCGTTGTCAGCAATAAGACAAACGCTTACTGCAAGAAAAAGGTGTGGGATCCGTTAGCTCCGTGGTGGCGCAGACATAATTATCTTTCTTATACCACGAGCGACTTTGAGGCGGCTAAGGATATAAGAATGTTCGGAATAGCCGATTGGCTTACAGAAAAGTTCAGAGTGCTGAACAAAGAGCGTTATGCGGCACAGAAGAAAAATTCAAGGATATGGGCGGTGTCGGCTGTCATAAATGCTGTACTCTGGGCAGGAGTGCAGGCGGCGGTTTACGCATGGCTCTTATACAGCGTTGTAACCGGAAGCATGACGATAGGCAATTTCACCTTGTACCTTGCATCGTCAATGACATTCTTTGATTATGCAAATCAGCTTCTGACCGCTGTATCGGACTTACTTGCAAGGAGCAGGGAATATGACGATTTCCGCAGCTTTATGGACGCTGACTGCGGAGATAAGGACGACAGCGGAATTGATGTTCCGCTGTGCAACAGCTATGAATTTACATTTCGCAATGTTTCGTTCAAATATCCGAAGGCTGAAAAGTATGCACTTAAAAACGTCAATATCACTCTTAACGCAGGAGAGAGGCTTGCGGTGGTAGGGCTTAACGGCGCAGGAAAATCTACCTTTATAAAGCTGCTGTTAAGGCTGTATGAGGTGACGGAGGGTGAGATACTGCTGAATGGTGTTAACATAAAGCAGTATAACAAGCACAGCTATTATAAGATATTCTCGCCTGCTTTTCAGGAGGTGGAACTGTTCGCATTTCCTCTGTATATGAACGTTTCAATGAGCAGTGCGGATAAATCGGATAAGGAGAAGGCAAGGCAGTGCGTTATTGATTCGGGACTTGAAAATAAGCTGTCAGAGCTTGAAAAGGGTATGGATACCGAGATACTAAAGATCGTTTACGATGACGGCGTTGATCTGTCGGGCGGCGAAAAGCAGAAGCTGGCGCTTGCGAGAGCGTTATATAAAAATGCGCCTGTAGTAGTCCTTGACGAGCCTACGGCGGCACTTGACGCACTTGCGGAAAGCAAGCTGTACGGTGACTTTGACAAGCTTATCGGTAACAAGACAGCGGTATATATCAGCCACAGATTAAGTTCAACTCAGTTTTGCGACAAGGTCGCTATGTTCAAGGACGGCGGCATAGTCGAGTACGGAACTCACAGCGAGCTTATGGACAAGGGCGGAGAATATGCAAATATGTTCAATGTCCAGGCGCAGTATTATATTGATAACAATGAAAGCGAGGTGGCTGTCAATGCGTAAAGAAAAAGAGAAAAAGATACTGCCTACGCTTAAATTTATGCTTAAAACGGCAGTAAAGAATAAGCCTCAGCTGTTTATTGCTTATGCGTTGCAAGTAGTGGTTTCGTTTTCACAGACAATGGTTAATATCATCTCGTCAAAATATCTTGTAGATGAGATCGCCGCAATAATCGGCGGCGGTAAAGCTGAGGAGCATATACCTACAGCGATATTCTGCATTGCGCTTATAGTCGGTGTGACCTTGCTTGCGGCGCTTATAAACTATCTTGTAAATGAGATAAAGAACGTTTATTCCGAGTGGTTCAACGAGTATTTTGAAGTAGGGCTGTCTGAAAAGGTAATGAAGATGGATTTTGAGCATACCGAAGACCCCGACACGCTCGATCAGATGAACAAGGCGAAAGAGGGTATGTCGTGGTACAGCGGCGGAGTAGTCGGAATACTGAACGGTTTCTTCAATATCGTTTCAAACGGGGTGAACGTACTAGGCGTTATAGCGATAATCGCTATAACCTGTCCGCTTCTTCTGCCCATACAGATCATATCGCTTGTTCTTATCACGATATTTACTAATAAGTGCAATAAGATCGATATTGAATATTTCAAGAAGCTGTCTAAAATCAATCGCCTTTTCGAATATTTCTTCTATCAGCTGTCCAACCCGTCAAACGGCAAGGAGGTAAGGCTGTTTGACAGCAAGGATATGATGTGCGATAAAGCGGATTACTACAGCAATAAAACTGTAGATACGTTCAGGGCGCAGTACAAAGCGCAGTATAAATATATGCAATACTCAAATCTTACAAACGGACTGCGTGACGGACTTTCATATTTCTACATAGGCTTTAAGGCACTGACGGGAGCGATTACATTAGGTGATTTTACAATGTGCGTTTCATCGGCGTCAACGCTCTACTGGGGGCTGTATTCTGTTGTATCCGGCATTGCAGATACAATAAAAGCTTGCGGTTACGCATACGAATATCTGAAATTTGATGCAATTTCCGACAGAATGACAAAGGGTGATAAGCCTGTTTCGGATGGCGAACACGTTATTGAATTCAGAAATGTAAGCTTCAAATATCCGAGAAGTGAAAATTATGTCCTCAGAAATATCAATATCACGATTAAACAAGGCGAGCATCTGTCGGTAGTCGGACTTAACGGTGCGGGAAAGACAACGTTTATAAAACTGCTTTGCCGTATGTATGATGTAACAGACGGTGAGATACTGATAGATAATATCAATATCAAGGATTACTCGGACAGCGAGTACAGAAAGCTGTTCTCGGTGGTATTCCAGGATTTCGCACTGTTTGCTTTCAGCCTTAAGGAGAATATAATACTTGACGAGCGGGAGGACGAGGAAAAGCTGATAAAGACGCTCAAAATGGCAGGCTTATATGAAGATGCAATGAAACTCGAAAACAAACTCGATACGACAATATTCAAAAGCTATGATGAAAACGGCACTGAACTTTCAGGCGGTCAGCAGCAGAAAACCGCTATCTGCCGTGCCTTATACCGTGACAGCCCGATAGTAATACTTGACGAGCCTACAGCGGCACTCGACCCTGTAGCCGAATATGAGATATACAAGCACTTCAACAAGCTTGTCGGCGGCAAGACCGCTATCTACATTTCACACAGGCTTTCAAGCTGTAAATTCTGCGATGAAATCGCCGTATTTGCCGATGATACGATAAAGGAGTACGGTACGCACGATGAACTTGTGAAAATCGAAAACGGTATTTATTCCGAAATGTACAACGCTCAGGCGAAGTATTATGTGGAGAATGTGTCGTAAACAGAAGTGCGAAAAACCGAAAACAACGAGGTATCTTTATGGAATATATCAGAGTAACAAGTGAAAATTTAGCCGAAGAGCATATCTGCTGTGCAATATCAAACAACAACGATATTCAGGTATCATCAAAGAAAAACCGGCTGAAAAGCAGATTCACTGAAGGACTTGTTTTTTTGAAAAGTACAGAACGATGAATGACAAGAGGTTTTTAAAGTTGTTATCAAAATAAGCAGACCTTTGTGTCCGAGAAACTGACGCTCTGTCCTACTATAATCACAAACCGCATCGAGCAGTAAACTCAATGCGGTTGTTTTTATCTCTGATCAGTTACTATATGCTTTACTGTATCACACGGTGATGATAATTCGGTTCTGAAAAATTCCGGGTAAATTTTCCCGTTGTGATCCGGTGAAATCCATTCCAGCCTTAGAATATTGTCACCTTCATTGAAATTATCTTTAATTAACTCAAAATCATCAGGTACGTTCATATAGAAGTAAAAGCATAATTCGTACATTGTCTTACCGTTTTTATCAGGCGTATCACAGTAAAAGTAGTTCTCATGTACAAAGCCGAGTCTTTCGGCTTTCATCTTCGTTCCCGTTTCTTCGTACACTTCACGGACTACTGCCTGTTCAGCTGTTTCACCGAATTTGATCCGTCCGCCGACAGAGTAGTAATAATCAAAATGCTTATCGCTTACCATAAGAAATTTACCGTCTTTGAGTATAATTGCACCGACACGGATATTAACAAAGCCATTGCCGCAAGACAATGTCATATCATCACTCATTTTCACCGCTCCTTTGCTTATTGTTTCAGCAGTATAACATAGCTGCAACGATTTGTCAACTGGCAATTCCAAGCAGGGTGCATATTCCGTTTACCGCTATGCAAAGCACTATTCCTATAACAGTCGGCAAGGCAAAACTCACCGCAGTCCATTTAAGGCTCTTTGTTTCCTTATATATCGTAATGCAGGATGTCGAGCAAGGGAAGTGGAACAGCACAAATATCACCATACATATCGCCGTTACAGAAGTCCAGCCGTTAGATATAAACAAATCCTTCAGTGCGGACAGCTCCGATATTTCGGTAAGTGCAGTACCTTCTGAGTATGCCATTATGATAATAGGTACAACTATCTCATTTGCAGGAAAGCCGAGTATGAACGCAAGCAATATTACACCGTCAAGTCCCATCATTCTGCCGAACGGGTCAAGAAACTCTGTGCAGTGTGACAACAGCGAAGCATCGCCTGCGGTTAAATTCGCCATCAGCCATATAATAAGCCCTGCAGGGATAGCGACAATTACCGCTCTGCCGAGAACGAACAGCGTCCTGTCGAGAAACGCTCTTACAAGGACCTTTGCAAACTGCGGTGTTCTGTATGGCGGAAGCTCAAGCGTTAATGATGACGGCATTCCTTTGAGAAACGTCTTTGACAGGAAACGTGACGACAGCATAACAGTGGCAACCGAGGCGGCTATAGCGGCACATAGCAGGAGCGCCGCCAAAAAATCCGAGCCTGCTACAGCCGGCACACCGATAGCAAACATAGTGATAATGCTTATTATAGTCGGAAATTTTCCGTTGCAGGGCATAATTGACGCAGTTATGATCGCTATAAGCCGTTCACGTTTACTGTCGATTATCCTTGCACCCGTTATTCCGCAGGCGTTACAGCCAAGACTCATACACAGACATAACGCTTGTTTACCGCAGGCTCCCGCCTTTTTGAACGCTTTGTCAAGATTGAACGCTATTCTGGGCAGTATTCCGTAATCCTCAAGTATAGTGAACAGCGGAAAGAATATCGCCATAGGAGGAAGCATTACCGATACCACCCACGCAAGTACTCTGAATATCCCTTCGGTGAGAACGCTGTTCAGCATTACGGGAGTACCTATTGACGATAAGGCACTATAAAGCAGTGATTCAGCCTTTCCGAAAAGCTCCGAAAGTAAGGCGGACGGGTAATTCGCACCCGTTATTGTTATCCATAAAATGATAAACAGCATAAGCAGCATTATGGGTATTCCCGTAAGTTTTCCGGTAAGTATCCTGTCGATTTTCCTGTCACGGACACATTTTTTGTCGGCACTATGTTTTACGCATTCCGCCGCAATTCCTTCTGCGGTTATAAAAATGCAGGAAATTATCTCATCGGTAAAATTATGGTCGGTCAGTCTGTCTGCGGCGGATATAAGCGCTTTGAGATAATTTTCGTCTGTACCGTATTTTTTACAAAGGCTGTATACCGTATCGCTGTCGCCCTGAAGCAGCTTAAGGCATATAAAACGCTTTGTCCTGTTGTCTGTTTCTATTTTTTCGGTAAGCGGCATAAGCTGTGATATTGCGTTTTCTATACGGCTTGTGTAAACAAGCGTAATATCGTTGCTTTCCTTGCTCAGTGCAACGCTTTCTATTGCCCCCATCAGCTTATCCAGCCCTTTTTTGCTCCGTGCCGATGTTGCCGCTACAGGTATCCCAAGTTGCTGTGACAGCTTAGTTATATCTGTTTTTATATTCTTCTTGCCCGCTTCATCCATCATATTCACGCACAGCACCGCTTTAGATGTGATTTCGGTTATCTGCAGTACAAGATTCAGATTTCGTTCAAGACAAGACGCATCGCAGACGATAACCGTAACATCGGGCTTTTCAAGGCATATATGCCTGCAGGCTATTATTTCCTCCGCAGAATGAGCGCATAGTGAATATGTGCCGGGAAGGTCGGTTATCAGATATTTGTTATTGTTGTAAGTATAACTGCCTGCGGCATTGCCGACAGTTTTTCCGACCCAGTTTCCCGTATGTTGCTTAAGCCCTGTCAGAGCGTTGAAAACCGTGCTTTTGCCGACATTGGGATTGCCGGCGAGCGCAACCGTAAATTCTTTTTCGTATTTCATATTTTCCGCCTTTCAGCTGTGATATTACATTATATGAAAATACGTCTGATTTGTTAAGAGTGAATTATACGTTTTCTTCGGGAACTGCCTGCGTCAGTGTACGGGAAAGCTCATCGCTGTTGACGGGCTTTGTAAGAAAGCCTGTCATTCCGCACTGTTGCGCCTTGTTCACATCTTCGCTGAATGCGCTTGCTGTCATTGCGATTATCGGCACTGTTTTTGCATATTCACTGCGGATATTCCTTATTTCTTTCGCACATTGAAAGCCGTCCATTAACGGCATCCGCAGATCCATAAGGATAATATCATAGTAATAATCGGGATTGCGGCAGAACATTTCGAGTGCCTTTCTGCCGTTCGCTGCGACCTCGATGTTTACGTTATATTTGGCAAGCATCGCTTTTACTATCTGAACGTTGACATCTACATCTTCGGCAAGAAGAATGTATTTTCCGCTAAGCGTTCTTGACGAATTGTCAAGCTCATCACAATGAACAGGATTATTATCGCTGAAATTGTCTGTAAATCCTTTGCAATGCTCCGATAATATGCGTTTTAAATCAAAGGTGAGAAGCGGTATAAGACATACGCCTTTTACTGCACCCGGATACTTTGAAAGCGACAAGTCCGATTGATTTTCCGTTGTGACTATGTATGTTATATCGCTGTCGCTTTTGCCGATATATTCTGCGATTTTATTTACCCGGTCTGTGTCGGAAACGATAATATCAAAGTGCCTGTCCGCTGTAAAGCCGTCATCCTGTTTATCGTATGAACAGTAGGTTATCCCCAGCTTTTCCAGCGCTTCTGCTATCTGAGCCAAATGACTGCGGTTGTTGTTTATAATAAGCGCCGACAGACATTTGTTGCCGGAATAACGGTTTTCAGTTCCCTTTACGGCTTCAATCTGCAGCTTTATAATAAACTCCGTGCCTGCGCCCTTTTTCGTATTTACCGTTATGCTTCCGCCTGCGGCATCGACTATTCTCTTAGAAATAGGCATACCGAGTCCCGTTCCGCCTATATTTTTGTCGGTCATCTCACGTTCATACGGCTCGAATATCTTTTTGGTGAACTCCTCGCTCATACCTATGCCGTTGTCCCTGACCCTTATCTCATATTCCGGAACACCCTTTTTGCCGTCATCCGTTTCGCTAAGCGTAAGAGAAATATTGCCGCCGTTGTGCGTGAATTTTATCGCATTTGAAAGGAAGTTCATTATAAGCTGTTCAAATCTGTGCTTATCGCAACGCACAATCTCGTGGGTCACATTGTGCATACTTATTGTCAGATTATGTTGCTTTTCAGCCGCAATGCTGCTTATTACCGTTCTTATCTCATAAAACATGCGGGACAAATCCACGTTGGTGATATTGAATGTCAGTCTGCCGCTTTCTATTACGCTTATATCGAGAATATCGCTTATAAGGCCGAGAAGCTGATTTCCCGATGTGATAATTTTATTGATATATTCCTTTGTCGCCTCAGAATTTCCTTCCTCATTTGCGGCAAGGGAGGCAAAACCGATTATTGCGCTGAGAGGAGTGCGTATATCGTGAGAAATGCCTGAGATGAACGAGCTTTTGGCATTGTTTGCTTTTTTGGCTTCGTTGACTGCACTATGCAGTGCAAGGTTTGTCTTGCGTTCTTTGGTGCGGTCAGACATCGCAAGGATATATCTATCCTCTCCGTCAATTTTGTTTCTGAATGCGGTTATATGAAACAGGCAGGTATTTCCGCTGTTCCTGCACACATATTTTCTTTCCCACTCTTTACGCTCACCGACAGACATACGGATGAGATTTTCTCTGATATTCTCGTTTTTATCCGTCACTGCCGAGTTTTCTATTACGCTTTCGTCCGACATAGCCTCGCTTTGAGAAATACCGAGTATTCTTTCTATGTTGGGGCTGACATATCCTACAGAGAAATCCTCTGTGTTCAGCATCAGAAATATATCGTCAACGTTATTTGAAAGCACGGAAAACAATTCTTCCCTGTATTTTATCTCGCTGTCCTTTTTTCTGAGGTTGAGATAGTTTTTACGGATGAGATATAAAACGGACAGAGTACAGATAAGCGCTATCACACTGACGCTTGCAGACATAGTTATCGTTTGCAGACGGTTGATGTTTTCATTTACTACAGAACACGGAACAATACCGATAAGTATCCAGTCCTTGAAGCCTATGCTGTGATATGCCAGATAATATTCTTTACCGTCGAGCGTAAGCCTGTTTACACCTGATTCGTTATAGCATATTTCGGCAATATAAGGCTGAATGTTATCCTGCGACAGATTATCCGAGCTGTCAGTAAGCATCCGCCAAAAGTTGCTTAATTCATCGCCGTGTTCGCCCTTATTGTTTACTACAACCCTTCCGTTAGGATAAACTATGTAATTTGTAGCCATATTATTGAATGTGTTTGAGCTTAGCAAGGATATGATGTCATCGTTGTTAAAGCTGATTGCTATAGCGGAATACGAAAAGTCGCCGTACTTGTTTTCGGGGCAGGGAACAGCGAACACAATATGCTCTGACCTATCAATAAGAGCGGTATCGGATACTACGTTTTTGCCCTCCTCCATAAGAATTCTCATATTTCTTCCGAGATCCATCCTGCCGGTATTACCGTCAACCGTACAATAGCTTCCGTCCTTATCAAGAAAGTAAAAATCCGTGAATGCGCCGATACGTCTGATATTTTCAATGTAAGTCCTTATTTTCTTATCGTCATCGGTGTCTTCAAGATAAGGTATCCACATATCCATAGCGTTCCAGTTTTCACTTAACAGATTGCTCAGCGAGTTACCGACCTGAGTATATATTTCGTTAAGGTGAGTGGTGCTTTCTTTGAAGATAAGCTTCGATGAAATGACATTGTAAATATAAGCAGACAGTATAACTATCAATGCTGTCTCTTATACACATCTCCGAGCCCACGAGACGGACTCCTATCTCGT